>PJEL010002552.1_pt1 | contig 16508 bp, 9 predicted proteins | sample 1853271 | NCBI WGS metagenome assembly PJEL01 (sample SAMN08108733, study PRJNA415343) | Invertebrate metagenome, whole genome shotgun sequencing project. | host: Globobulimina | place: Sweden: Gullmar Fjord | collected 2015-08
GAATGCGGCGCTGGCCAACAGACCCAGGATCACCGCTTCACCTCGATGGCGCGCTCCACGCAGACCTTGTCCGGGCAGGCCTCCATGCCAACCGACGAGGCCCGGAAGTGGTAGCGCCCCGTCTTCTCGAACTCGTAGAACACAGCTTCGTCCATGCCTCCAAGCCTAACGGGCTCGGTTGCGGTGGGCTCGACGCCGAGCCGGGCCTCACCTTCTGGTCCCTCCACCCAGACCGTGATCTCCTGGCCCGCGACCGCGGTATCAGCGGAGATATTGAAGTAGACGCGATCGCCGGGATGATAGGTTTGAAGAGCATTGAAGCGCTCAGCATTGTCGGCGCCAGCCTCGACGACGAACAGATCGAGGTGCACCGCGGGAGCGCCTTCGGGGCCGCGCAGTCCGATCTCTTCGGTCGTCTGGTTCAGGAGGACGGCGGGAACCAGGAGCGCCAGGGCAAGGACGCCCACCGCCAGCCCAGCGAGGACGGGAACGGGACTGCGAACGGGCTCGGGCTCCTGTGTGGAGACGGCGCGGATGTAGCGGTCGGCATCGCAGGTCGCGCTCCAGGCGTCGGCGCAATCCGGGCAGGAACTCACCGCCTCGCGGAGGGTCACGAGGTCCTCCATCGAGGGAACCGCTCCCTCTCGGAGGCTAGCCATCACTGAGAGCCGCTCTCCATGGGCATCGTGGCTCGATCCTCCTCCACCGCCGCGACCACCGCCGCCGCCACCGAGATGCCTCGCGGCGCCCCGTCCGGCGTCCTCCCCCAGATCGCTGAAGCGTTCCCAGCGTGCAGCCGGATCGTCACCTGCAAAATGTCGCGTGGACGTCCTCACGTTCTCTCCTTTGAGCAGCGTACCGACCAGGGCGCGCGCCTCTTGTGGGGGCAGATCGAGAGACTCTATGGCCACCTCGAGGGCCGGTCGGATCTGCTCCAGAGCAAGCTGCACCGAGGCGCGCGCCTGCTCGTTTTCGATGTCGGGAAGGTCGAAGTCGACGGCCGCCCAGTACGGCTTGCCCACCGCCCACTGTTTGAGCCATGGGGACAGCCCCTGGCAGACACGAAAGCGAAGTCGCAACCTGTGCAATGCCTCGGTAGGATCATTGCGGTCGCCGCCGAGGCTCGCGAGCTTGATCCGGTCGAGGCCGTGTTGCAGCACGTCCCACCACCAGCTGCGATCCTTGAGGCGCCCGGCTCGAGTGGTCTTGCTGCGCACGTCGGCCAGATACCAAAGCGCAGCGAAGTGCAGCGCCACCGAGTAGGTGCGTGTCTCCGCAGCGGCGAACTCCTTCTGCCAGTCCATGGCGTGCTGGCGCTCGTCGAACTCGGTGTGCCTCCGCCGGGCTTCCCACTTCCCGGCTAGGCGGAGGCGAGTCTGGATGAGGTGGTAGTGGCGGACGTTGTCCTCTCCATTGGCACCTGGATGCTGAAAATCGGGTATGGAACGCCCCTTCAGCGACCTGGGAACCGTCTTCTCCAGCCGAGAGCGCACGTCGAGATAGGTCTCGGACGCAGCCTCGGTAGCCCTCTCGACGTCTCCCCTGGCCTGCCGGATAGCGAGACCGTGCAGCGCCACGAAGCCGGCACCGGCGTCATTCGAGCCCCCAACCACATGCCAGGCGCCGTAGCGGGCAGCGTTGCCACAGGTCTTGTCGGTCAGGTCGGGCGGCAGCGGCGACAGGTCGATGACACTCTGGAGTGGCCGGCGATACCAGCCATCCACCCAGGACAGGGCGTCGGCGCGAATTCTTCCGACCGCCGAAGTCGTCAGCTCGCGACGCGCGGAGACCTCGGCGACTACTGCATCGACGCGTTCTGCGTCACTGGCGGGCGATACACTCATTCCCCTCTTGAAGAGGTCGCGAGGCGACTGTCACAATCTGACCTCATCTAACCCCGCTGTTCTTTGGTTATCTACGCAACATGCGACTCCTACCCCTCCTGATCCTCCTCGCCGCCTGTACCTCCAGTCCCGAGGCCAAGGACGGCCCCGACAAACCCGACCCGCGGGCCGAAGACCCCGAGGCCTGGCCGACCGAGATCTTCGGCAACGATCCGCAGAGGCCGGCCCTGGTGGTGGCGCCGGGTGACTACAGCTGGGAAGAGTACGGAATGCTGCCGGTGATCGTCCTTCTGCACGGCTTCAGCGTGAACAGCTCGATCCAGGATCTGATCTTCCAGATCCAGACTCGAACCGACGAGGGCTACATCGCTATCCTTCCGGAGGGAACTGAAGATCCAGACGGCTACCAGTTCTGGAATGCGACCGATGAATGCTGTGACTTCTACGGCAGCGAGGTCGACGATCTGGGCTATCTGCTCTCCCTGCTCGATGAGGTCGAGGAGTACTACCCAGTCGACGAGGACCGAGTGCTCTTCACGGGCCACTCAAACGGCGGCTACATGTCCCATGTGTTGGCCTGCGAGGCGGCCGACCGAGTCGCCGGCATCGCCAGTTTGGCCGGTTCTACATATGAAACCCGCAAGGAGTGCGAGCCCAGTGAGCCCGTCAGCATGCTGCAGATGCACGGCGACCTCGACGACAGCGTGCTCTACGAGGGAACTGCCTTCTATCCAGGGGCCGTGGAGATCGCGGACCGGTGGGCGGACCTCAATGCTTGCGGAGACCCCGTCGTCGAAGCGTCCCGGGACTACGTCGACAGCGCGGTCGGCGACGAGACCGAGGTCATCCACTACGAGGATTGCAGCGCCAGTACCGAGCTGTGGACCCAGGTCGGTTCAGGCCACGTGCCGCTCTTCAACGACACATGGCGCGACGATCTGTTGGCCTGGTTGCTCGCCCAGAGACGCTAGCGCTAGGGAGCGCACCCCACCGCGATGTTGTCGACGAAGAAGTCGTCCGTTCCGATGCCCGATCCCGTACTCCGCAGGTTGAGCTGGAAGGTCGTCGAGATCGCGAGCGGATCGGTGATCACGCCCTGCTGGAGCACGAAGGAGAGATCGACGATGCCGGCGCCAGGCAGGACCGACGTGTTCACCCAGCCGGCACCATCCCAGTAGTTGATGGTCAGGTCATCGAGGTTGTCGGGCATCTCTGGACCACGCTTGCCCATGAACGCCCACCCGACGTTTGCGCAGACGGTGGTATCGAGCTGGACCGTCTCTGCGGTGCCAACGCCGCCACCGAGGTTGAGGGAGAAGGACGGGGAATAGTACTGGGTCCCGTCGATGCCCGCATCGCCGCTCACGGCGTTCCAGATGAGCGGATCGATCACGCCGCTATCGAGGTCGTCATACAGGAGCGGTGGTCCGTCGATGCCGTCACAGTCCTGATCCGCACCATCTGTTGCCAAGTCGATCCCAGCGGGATTGATGGCGGCGTCGGCGTCGTCACAGTCCTCTCCGTAGTCGCACTGAGCACCGTAGAAGTCGCCGTCGAGATCGACGCACAAGCCGCAGTCGCTCCAGTGGGCCGGGTCGTAGATGTCGCAATCGAGGAAGTCCATGACACCGTCGTAGTCGCTGTCGGGGCTGCCACAAGCGACCAGGAACTCGTCGATGAAGAAGTTGTCGAAGTTCAACCCCGAGCCGTTGCTGACCAGCCGAACCCGGAATCCCGCGTGGAAGGCAGCCGGATCGGTGATCACTCCAAAGCGCTGAACGAATCCGGGGTCGATGCTGCCATCCCCCTCCCAGCGATCCGCGAGCACCCAGCCGTTGCCGTCGTCGTACTCGACATTGACACCATCGCCGGCATCGGGCGTCTCGGGTCCGCGCTTGCCCATATAGGCCCAGGCCAGGTTCGGACAGACGGAGGCGTCAATGGTGTAGGTCTCCGCAATTCCGCCGTCGCCGCCCATGTTCAGCGACCAGGTGCCATCCGCAGCAAAGCTGTTGTCTATCGTGGCGTCGCCGCTGACGGTCGCCCACACGCCAATCGCGGGCGCGCCAGTCTCGAAGCCGTCATAGAAGCCGGGGCCGTCCATGTTGCTGCAGTCCTGATCGATGCCGTCGCCCACCGGGTCGATGGCGATGGGGTTGATGCCGGCATCTGTGTCGTCGCAGTCTTCGCCGAGGTCGCAAAGGGTGCCAAAACCATCGCCATCGGCGTCGACGCACAGACCGCAGTCGGACCAGTGAGCGATGTCGGAATCGTCGCAGTCCATGGGCGGAGGCAGACCATCGCCGTCGTCGTCGGGCGCACAGAACACAGAGAAGTCGTCGATGAAGAAGTTGTCCATGCCGACACCCGACCCGTTGCTCACGAGGCGAACCCGGAACCCGGCCCAGAACGCACTCGGGTCGCTGATGAGCCCCGAGCGAGAGACAAAGGTCGGATCGACAAAGCCGTCTCCCGACCACACATCGGTCAGGCTCCAGCCCGCGCCGCCATCGAAGGAGAGCGTGACGTTGTCCCCCACATCCGGCTGCTGGGGACCGCGCTTGCCCTTCCACTCCCAGATGATCGTCCGGCAAGACGAGGTGTCGTAGGTAACGGTCTCAGCCGTGCCGACACCGCCACCGAGCATCAAGGCCCAAGAGCCATTGGCGACCTCCGCGTTCTGAACGGAAGCATCGCCAGCGACGCTGGCCCAGATCGCCGGGTCGGCGACCCCCAGTTCGAAGTCGTCGCGGAGCCCGTCGCCGTCGCGACCATCGCAATCCTGGTCGAACCCGTCGCCCTCGATCTCAAATTCGCCAGGATTGATCAATGGATCCGCGTCATCGCAGTCGTCGCCCAGGTCGCATAGCATTCCCCAGTCGTCGCCGTCTAGATCGACACAGAGCCCACAGTCGGACCAGTGACCGAAAGCCAGGTCGTCGCAGTCAGGGCCGTAGTCGCACTGGACGCCATAGTCATCGCCATCGCCGTCGACACACAGTCCGCAGTCGGCCCAGTGAGCCTCGGCGTTGTCGTCGCAGTCGGTATCGATGTCGCTCTCACCGATGCTGTTCGTACAGCTGAGGTCGTCACCGGCGATCTCCACCGCGCTCCCGAAGCCATCGCCGTCCCAGTCCTCAAAGCACTCGTCGACACCGTCGCAGTCCTGATCGACGCCATCGGCCACCACGGTGGGCGCCCCGGGGAACACGTCGATGTCGGAGTCATCGCAGTCGCCATCCGCAGCGGCCACGCCCACGCTAAGGCAGGTTAGATCTGCATTCTGCACGACGGCCCCAGCGCCCCAGTTGTCGCCATCGAGATCGGGAAAGCAATCCTCCATGCCATCGCAGTCCGAATCGATGCCGTCGGCGGGAACTTCGGGCGCACCGTCGTAGGTCGTCACGTCGCCCTCGTCGCAGTCCCCCCCCAGATCGCACTGTGAGCCGTGGTCGTCGCCGTCCGGATCGACACACACACCGCAATCCGCCCAGTGCGCTGGCGAGGTGTCGTCACAGTCTGTGTCGTCGTCGCTCTCGCCTAGTGTATTGGTGCAGTCCATATCATCACCGACGATAACGATGGGTGTTCCCAAGCTGTCGCCATCCAGGTCCTCGAAACACGAGTCGGCCAGGTCGCAGTCCTGGTCGATGCCGTCGGCAGGGATGACCGGCGCGCCGGGATAGATGTCCGGATCCGCGTCGTCGCAGTCGTCATCCAGCACCGACAGGCCGTTGGCAGCGCAAAACATGTCGACGCCGGCGATCACCACTCCGGTCCCGTGACCATCGTTGTCGAGATCCTCCTGGCAGTCTTCGAGACCGTCGCAATCCGAGTCGAGGTCGTCGCCAGGAGTCTCGGGCGCACCGGGATAAATGGCGTTGGATGTGTCATCGCAATCGGTCGCATCGGAGACGTAGCCGTTGGGCACAGCGCACGCCGCCAGGATGCTCAGGACATTGCCAAAGCTGTCGCCGTCAGTATCGGCATAGAAGTCGGTCTGGGTGTTCACGTCCAAGGCAGGATCGTCGTCGTCCACCAAGGTGTCGCAGTTGTCGTCGACACCGTTGCAGATCTCGGTCGCTGACGGATTGATGTCGGCGTCGCCGTCGTTGCAATCCGTGTTGTCCGCCGTGGCGCCGGAGGGCTGCAGACAACGCTGAATGGAGGCTGCGGGACTGCCAAAGCCATCGAGGTCGGCGTCGTTGAACCAAGAGGTAGCGGTCGACCGATCGAGTCCCGGATCATCGTCGTCGATACGCCCATTGCAGTCGTTGTCGACGGTGTCGCAGACCTCTGAATTGCCCGGCCAGATGTCCCCATCGGTGTCGTCGCAGTCAGTGTCGTCGGTGACGAACCCCGTCAGTGAGAGGCAGGTCTCGACGCTGTTCGTGGCGTCTCCGAACCCGTCGCCGTCGGTGTCGGCAAACAGGGTCTCGATGTCCATCCCATCGTCGACCTGGCCGTTGCAATCGTTGTCGATCTCGTCACAGACTTCCAGATTGCCCGGGAAGGCTTCTGCCTCCCCATCGTCGCAGTCGCCCAGCGCCGTCGTTCGACCCTCTGTGACGCCGCAGGTTTCCTCGATTGTGTCATCAGCGCCAAAGCCGTCGCCGTCCTCGTCGAGGTAGGTCGACACCAGCTCGTCGCTATCGCAGTCCTCTTTCGGGTCCTTGCCACCACAGCCGACAACCAGCGAAACCAGTGCAATCCAGGTCGCGATTCTCATCAATCCCTCCGAGACGAAGGCACACTTTATCGGGCCAAGGGGCCAACTGTGTGGCCTTTTGCCTTCCTTGTTCGGATTGATCCTCTCATGGGTTTGACTCCCGACTTGACGTTTGCTCTTCGACAAACGGATCGACGAAGTTCAGAGGCTGGGCGTACCTGACTATCGGTAGGCGTTGATTGCCAATGGGGGTCCTTCGCCAAGCGCCGTCCGCCTGTAGCCCGACCCGCTCGTAGAAACGTCGCGCCGGATCGTTGGCCTCGAGCACCCAAACGACCGCCCACAGGAATCCATGGCGCTCGAGCTCGGCGAACGATCGCGCCAGGAGCGCCCGACCGACGCCGCGTCCCTGCATCTGCGGATCGACATACAAGGCGAAGACTTCGCCAGCGAAACCCTGCTCCAGGTCTCGATCTCCCCCGGGGCCGATGAGTGAATACCCCAGGATCTTCCCGTCGCTCTGGCAGACCCAGGCATCCTGGCCTTGCTGCAGTCGCCGCAACCACTTGCGGGTCTTGGCGATGGGTCGAAGGTCGCGCAACGTGCCCGGGTCGATGATGCCCCGATAGGCGGTCTGCCAGGCCCGCACCTGGATGGAAGCAACGTGACGGGCATCGCTAGCAGCCATCGCCCGGCAGGACAGCTTCATTCCCAACGCTCGCGCAGAGACCGGATGAGAGCCTGCCGGAACTCGGCATACGGCTCGGACCAGACACGGCGAACATCGCCCTCGGACAGAACGAGGACCTTGGTCGTCTCCAGCGCCGTACAGCGCATGCTCGATGCCTCGGCGAGCCCCATCCCGCCGATGAAGCGACCGCCACCGACCTTGTGCTGACCGCGGCGGTCCTCGACGAGGAGCTTTCCGTCGAGGATGAACATGTCGGGGCAGGCACTGCCGGGAACAGCGACGACCTCGCCGGACTTGAAGGCGCCAGCCCGGGCTTCTGGCCAGATGTTCTCGACGTCTTCGGCTTCGATTCGCACAAATCCATGGCGCTGAACGAGGGGCCAGAGCAGCTGCCAATCGGCGACGAGCTGCTCGGGGGACACCGCTGGACTCGTCTCGCCGGTAGGCGCGCCAACCTGCGCAATAGAGAGGGCAAGCTGGCGGGCCGCCGCGTACTCGATGTGTCCGACCGCGGGATGACCGGCGTCGCGCGCGGCATCGAGGCCCGCGTGGGAGAGTACGACGAGCTCGACCGTGCGTGTGGCAATGACCTCGTGGGTGGAGTTGCTCCGGTGCCTGATGGTCTCTGCGCCGAGCAAACCACCGGGCCCAAGTGGCATATCTCCATCGATCGCAACAAAACCGGAGCGAATCCAGGCGAGGGACCCGGTGCCCCTGCCCGCCTCGACAATGGTGTCCCCGGCCTCGTAGCGAACGGAGTGCATGATGCTCGCCAGCTCCGATCGATCCCGGGCGTCGAGGGCGGGCAGATACTCGGAGAGATCTGCCTCGCTCGGCGGATGTGATGCCAGGGTATCGACCAAGTCGACGATTCCCATGAGGTCTTCGGAGAGGGAGCCCTCCCAGACGGACGCCAAGTGCTGGGTGACCACCACGGTGAGGTTTCCGGCCTTGGCTCGCTGCTCGAGTCGGAGCAGGTTGGCATCCTTGGGCTCTAGGACGATGACTGGAACGCCAAGGCTCGGGAGCGGGACCTCGTTGACGATCGGCGCGTTCGCTCCCGTGACCAGCTGCGCGAACCGCACACCCGCAAAGTGCATGGCCCCCCCGACGAAGATCGTCGGTTTTCCTCGGATGCTGCTCGGTGCGAGCGCGATGAGGCCCGGGATGTTCAGGGGTGTGGACGGCCAGAATGCCGGAGCGCCGACGCCCCACCAGAAGTCGAGGACTGGCTTGCGCACCACGATCGCTCGACCGCGAGCGGCCTCCTCTCCGAGCTCGTGCAGTTCCTGGTAGCGGGCGGCGACGTCGTCCATGCGCTCACAAACGGCGCGAACTCGTGCGAGGTGAATCCGACTGGGAGCCTCGAAGAGGATGGGCTGCAGCCACCGGGTGATCGACGCCCCAAAGCCCGTACGTTCATTGAACTCGAGCACGTTCCAGAATCCGTCGACGGAGGGCTGCGGAAGCATGAGTTCCTGGAGCTTCTTTGCCGACATCGACGGCCGCAGCCCAGAGTTGTGCTCGATGACGCCGCCCTCGGTCTCGAGGGCGACGAGCACGCCGTCCAAGAGACCCAGCCACGCCTCCGGAGAGTCGCTCAGATAGGCCAGGACTGCGCGTTTACGCAGGTCCGAGGAATAGAAATGGGCGTCCATCTCTGCCCGTGGGATGTCCTCTTCGACCATCGCCATGACTTTGCGCAGCCGCTTGATGGCGATGAGAGTCTCTGGATCGACGGTGCGATCGACGATCTTGAACAGCTGTTCCACCGCGTTGTCGTCGGTGCTATCGATCCGAGCGAGATCGCGGTCTGCGTCGACCAGGTTGAGCTGTCGTTTCGGAGCGAGGATCGCCACGAGCTTGCCCTCGTCAGCAGCCCACTCGACGCCCTCTTCGTCCCACTCGATGTTGCCGTCGCCAGCGTAGACGACAACCGAGGCGTGAGACAGGACTCCGTCCAGGATCTCGAAGTCCGACCCATCGCCCGTGAAGGGCCCGAGGGCGCCCAGGAAGTCCTGTATGACGACCAACTCGACGGCCCCTCGAGTCCCCACAAGCGAGCCGCGCCAGCAGGTCTTGCGGGTCACTGGTTCCCAGGAGTCGACCGGTCCGAACCAGTTCTCGGCGGTGTCTCTCGCGTGCTGCGGGTCGATGCCGAGCACCACGATCTGATTGGCGCGGGTGCTGGGATCCGAGTCCTTGAGTTCCCAGGAAAGGACTGTCGGTTGACCGCGCCCGACACGGCCGACTGCATCACGCCAGGCAGTATCGGCGTGGCCGTTTCCCCGCAGGGATCGTGACATGTCGATGAGGCTGTCCGGGAGCCGGAACGCGGTCCGATACACCAAGCGGATGTCCGAGAACTGCGCCGTTGCGCCGCCCTCCCGTTCTGCGAGCCAGCTGTCGATTCCCGGCGGAATGCTGACACGTGGGAGGGGCTCCCGTGTGCTCGTCTGACGGGCAAGAAGCTCGAGCACGCCAGCTGGCGGGTCTTGCCATGCCATCCTCTTTGGCAGGCTGGAAGCCGGGATCGGTCGCTCGCCCGGGAAGGCCCGCATGGTCTGACAGTCCGGACAGAGCAGGATGCGTAGCACCACCGCGGAGCGATCGTTCTGGCGGCTCCGAAGTCGGAGGTATCGATGTCGGGAGGATGCGAACTCCCCCTCGCCGAGATCGGTGACGAAGCTGCTCCGCCCCCACTCGGTCTCGAGACGAGCGGCATCGACGCGGGGGCTTCCGCAGTTCGGGCACTGAATCCATCCCGGTATCGGAACGCCCTCGACCGCGGCATGCAGCTGGCCAACCAGACTCTTGAGCATGCCCACGACCTTCTCGCTCGGCTCTCGAAAACACTTCCAGAGCTGATTCTCCGGGCGCTGCGGCCGACCGTCGACGTTCCAGCACACGTGGCCCTGTTGGGTCTCGAGATAGGCGACAGTGACGGGATGCCCACCCCGAGCAGCCACCACTTCCAAGGTGGGCTGACCGAGCTCTCCAACGATGTCGAGGGTGTCCTGTAGCGAACGACGGCCGCTGGCCTGGGTGCAGATCACCAGCACCCCACCGGCCGCCTTGAGAAGGAGCCGCTCGGCCAGTCCGGTGTCCTCCATCTCGGTCCAGCCGTCCTTCCGGAGCCCGCGGATTGCGTCCTCGAGCGCATTCGACAGACAGAGATGCACCATCGCCTTGTTCAGTTCTTCAGCCAGGCCCGGGAAACGAGCGGACGCCTGTTCAAGGGTGGTGAAGTGATCTGCAAAGAGGATCTCTCCCAGGGTTCCGAGCTGGTCGCCGTGGTTGGGACCGAACATGCCCATGTCTGGAAGCGACGCAAAGGTCTCTGGCGGCAGGCGAAGCGCAGCATCGCGAATGGTCTCCATCCTTCGCCACAGATCGGCAAAACCTCGCTCGACATAGAGGTCTGGCGCGAGAGCGTTGGCGAGGTCTGGCGCTAAGCCGGCCTCCTCCAGATCCTGGGCGTTGCTCAGGTCCCCGGTTGGCTTGACCCCGTGAGCCTGAAGCACCTCGTACGCCAGGTCGATGCCGAGTCCGCGGATCTCGACCACCCAGCGAGCCAGGTCGTTACCCGGAAGCCGGTTTCGTGCCGCGATGACGAATCCGTCGACGTTCACCCTGACTCTGGCCTCATGCCTGCCAAGGTAGCGTGCGGCGCCGCCGCAGGAAACCCATCAGACCGGCGAGGGCAATCCAAGATGCGCTGCCCGCTGGGTTTGATTGATTGCAGGCGCACGATGCTGACAGCTTCTCTTCGGCATCCGGATCGCAGTCCTTGGCTTTTGGCACGTCGCCGTCGCAGTCATTGTCGACGCCGTTGCACTCATCCTCGGCGCCCGGGAAGACGTCGACGGCATCGTCATCACAGTCCTCGCAGGCGAAGGATCCGTCGCCGTCGAGGTCTACGCCGTCGGGCTCCACCTCACCGTCGCAGTCGTTGTCGATCCCATCGCAGAGCTCCTCGGCATCGGGATGCACCAGCTCCTCGCTGTCGTCGCAGTCGTCGTTGGTCTCGGAGTAGCCCGCCGGGGGATCCGGATCGCAGATAGACAGGATATCGCCTTCGTCCGCGCCATAACCGTCGCCGTCGGCGTCGCCGTACACGTCTCGATAGACCACGTCGTTGTCGACCTCGCCGTCACAGTCGTTGTCCAGCTCGTCGCAGAACTCTTCGGCATCCGGATGCACCGTTGCATCGTCGGGATCGCAGTCGGTACGGTCGTCGACATAGCCGTCCGGCGGCGAGACATCACAGGTCGTGATCACGTCGTTGGGGTCGCCGTAGCCGTCTCCGTCGGTGTCCGCCCACCAGTCCCGCATCGGCAGGTTCTCGTCGACATCGCCATCGCAGTCGTTGTCGAGCTGATCGCAGAGCTCGGGGGCGCCGGGGTGCACGTCGGAGTTGGTGTCGTCGCAGTCCAGATCATTGCCGACGTAGCCCGCTGGCGGCCCGTCACACGTCGTCTGCATATCCGCGGCGTCGCCCGCCCCATCTCCGTCTGTGTCCGCGAAGTAGTCGATGTCCTGCACGTTGTTGTCGACCTGCCCGTCGCAGTCGTTGTCGATGCTGTCGCAGAGCTCCGGGGCGCCCGGGTGCGTGTCGGCATCCCCGTCATCGCAGTCGTCGAGCTCGTGGAAGCCATCGCCGTCCAGGTCCTCGGGCACCGTCGCGGTGATGCGATGGTGGTAGTGCTGGCTGTCCCAGTTGCCCCCACCGTTCCAGATGGTGTTGGGCGGGCCGCCCTGCACCGTGCCATTCCACGCCCAATAGGAACCGTCGACGTTGGCGTAGCCGATGTCCTCCTCGCCGACGTCTTGCCAGAAGTATTCGGCATCGTCGACGAGGTAGACGCCGATGGCGTAGTAGTCGCCCGCGTTGAGGACCACGCCGACATTGCCGGACGACTTGAAGCCGGCGCCCTGGGAGAGCCCCACTGGGCCGCTGTCCCACAGCAGCGACCACTCCTGGCCACCGCCGCCGCCAGCTTCCTCGTAGACCACAAAGATGGCTTCGGCATTGTTGAAGCTCGGGTCGAGATAGGCCTCGATCTCGTCCAGGGTGCAGTCGTCCCGGATGTCGAAGGTGTTCATCTTGTAGGCGGCATCACCCGCATTGCTCTCGCCGGTGCCTCCTAGCGTGTCGATCTGCTGGGTAAAGGCGGACGCGACGAGCGTCGAGAAGAGAACAAAAATCATCTGGGTGCCCCGTGACGTACCGGCGCATTCTACCGGCTATTTCTCCTCGTCGACATCCCGTTCCCGAATGCTCTGACCGAGCTCGTCGACCAACCCGTCCATCCTGTAGCCCAGTCGTACTCCGACATCGGAGTCCCGATCTGAACTATGGGCGCCGAAGATCAGGAACCGGTGGTCGCCTTCGTCGCCCTGATACCGGGATTGGTTCACGCTCATTGACACCTTGTCGCCGAGGTGCTCGTGGGCCCAGGCGCCAACGGCCTCCTGAACACTGTCCGACCACTCGTCGCCACCCTCGCCCGTGAACTCGATCGCGGCCATGCACGGGTACTCGTCACAATCGATCCGCGCGATCTCGAGGTCGCCAATACCCTCCAGCTCGGCCCGCAGTTCCTCCTCGAAGGAGTCCGGACCAAAGGCGGCGACGACATCGGAGGGCCACTCCGACGGCACCCCTTGCATGGTCTGCAGTTGACCCCGGGTAATCGCCCCCTCGAACTTCGACTCGGCAAGTGCCTGGCGCGCTTGAGCCAACTCGGCAGACAGGCGCTCGATGGTCTGCTGCGGCGCTTCACCCATCGGTGGTGGATCCGGTTGGAACTGCTTCTTTGGCGTGCGCGGCGTTCCAGTGACCGCAGTATTCCCAGCTGCGACAACGGTCGGCACGGCGCCATCCGCGGTCTGGATGAGGGCCGTTCCCTCGTACACGACCACGGTCACCAGCGCTCCGGCGAGTCCGGCAGCGATCACTTTGCTTTTCATTGGATTCTCCTGCTGTTCTGGACGGGGTACACGCACCGCACCGTCCGCAGGTTCCACAGAAATCAGCGCGACCCCATCCACCTGCACCATCGCGTCCCCTGCCCTCACCGACAGATCTCCCTGGACCAGCTCCGATCCATCGAGGAGAACAAGATCAGGAGAGGCGGAACCGAGCATCCACATCGCGGCTACCGCCGCCGCCACCATCCATGGAATGACTCGGGACCACCTCCGGTTCGCCGGTCCAGCGGAGACGGACTCCCGGAGGGCTGGCGGTGTCATCTCTGCGGGTAGGAACTCGAGATCGGCAACCAGTTCGCTCATGGCCGCCCACTGCGCCGCGACCTCGGGCTCGTTGGCGATTCTCGCCCGGAGCGCCTTCGCCTCCGCCAGTGGCAGATCGCCGGAGAGGAGCCTGGAGAGCTGTTCGTCGAGATTCATCGTCGGGCTCCGAGGAGGGCAGAAAGTCGAGCTCGCCCGCGATGGAGGCGGGACTTCACCGTGCCGAGTGAGAGGTCCTCGTCGGCGGCGATTTCTTCCAAGGAGACCCCTTGGATGTGGTGGAGAACGACCACCTGGCGCTGCGCGTAGGGGAGCCGGACAATGGCTGCCTCGAGTCGATCACGGCGCTGGCGTGCCGCTATCCGCTCGTCGATTCCCTCGTCGACGGCCGGAATCCCCGCGAGTGGCACGACCTCGCCACGCACCTTGAGCCGGCGATGTCGATCGGTGAGGTGGCGCCGCGCAATGACCGAGATCCAACCACCGAGGGACGCTGTTCCCGCCGGGTCGAAGCGGTCGAGGGCCTTGAGCACCTTCTCCCAGATCTCCTGGTAGCAGTCCTCCGGATCGGCCGCGAGCCGCCGACAGAGCGCGTAGACCCGCGGACCATGCCGATCCACGATTCGCGAGCGCGCCGCTGTATCCCCGCGAATGGCGAGCTCGAGGGTTGGATCTGGAGCTGGAGAGGTCAAGGCCGGAGTCAAATCCATGGGCTGTGAGCTGTCGTACATGTTCTCCAGGATTCTGGAGGGCGGTCGAGAGGAACTGCTAATTGTGAAGGTTTCACCGCATATGTTCGTCAGTTTACAGTTCATGGGTGCAGTCGGAGGACTTGACCGGCAACTGTAGAGGCTGCATGCCAACACGGTACACGCGCGGGCCGGCTCCGAGGTTCCGCCTATTTCTCGTCTTCCATGTAGCCGAGGGCCTTGAGCTGCTCGACATCGTCGGCATCGGGCTCTGAAGCGGGCTCGGGGACCTGGCCGGACATCCACGCGTCGAGGTGGAGCTTGAGCGCAGCGACCCGTTCCGGTTCTTCGGCCGAAATATCCGTTTGTTCGGTCGGATCGGAGGACAGATCGTACAGGCGATACTCGGCTTCCGTGGCGCCAGGAGCCCACACCAGCTTGTGGTCACCTTCGATCACTGTCCGGAACCGGCCCGCCACATCGTTGGTAGCGCGTCCTGGAACCTCGTCGATGAAGAAGCTGCGACCCGATTCTCCGAAGACCGGGCGGTCCGGGAGCTCGCCGCCAATGAGAGCCGGAACCAGGGAGCGGCCGTCCATCGGCTTCTTGGCGTTCCAGGGCAGCTCCATGAGATCGACCAGGGTCGGGGCGACGTCGGTCAGCGACACCCACTGGTCGACCTTGCCCTCTCGATAGAGCGGATCGTCGCCCGGAAGTGTCACACTCAGGGGCACGTGCAGACCGGGGATCCACACGAAGTCGCCGTGGTCCCAGTAATAGTCGTGCTCGCCCTGAGACTCGCCGTGATCCGCGGTGAAGACGATGGTCCAGTCGTCGCCAAAGCGCTGCTCGACAAACGCCAACAGATCAGCAATAGCGTCGTCTGTTCCCCGAATATCAGCCGCATAGAGCTTCTTGATGTGGGCGTTCGTCGCCTCGTCCAGAGGGTTGTTGAAGACTGCCGCTCTCTTGCCGAGCCCCTTCGGATAGGCCTCGTTGCCGTGCCCTCCGTGGATGTCCCCAAAATTCAACGGATATTGGCCTTCATAGCCGGGATCGAAGGACTTCGCGTACTCTTCGGACGGGCGATAGGGCACATGAGGATCGATGTAGTGAACCCACACAAAGGCCTTGTCTTCGTCCGCGATCTGCTTGAGGGCATCGATAGCGGCGGCGGTGGTCTTTGCGGCCTCGCGCTTGTCGCCCGCATAGTCGTAGACATCAAAACCCTTCGCCAGCCCGCGCTTCCGCTTCAACACGTTGTTGCTGATCACCGCGACGGTCCGGTAGCCGGCCTGTTTGGACGCGGTGGCGAGAGTGGGAACCTCTTGACCGAGACGATCGAAGAGGGTCCGTACGCGGTGGCCCTGGGGATAGCGACCCGAGAGCACCGAGGTCAGCGACGGCGTGGTGCGAGCGATCGGCGCCAGGGCGCGATTGAAGGCGACGCCGCGCTCGATGAGCCTGTCGAGAGCGGGCGTGGTGGGATTGGGGTGCCCGTTGATCGAGAGATGATCCCAGCGAAGGGTATCAACGGACAGCAGCAGCACGTGTCGGCGCTCATAGGGAGCGTCGGCCGCTCGCGGCTCGGGATCCGGTGTGTTCGGTGCTCCCGAGCAGCCTGCCAGGAGGCTCAGGACGAGGAGGTGCTTCATCTTCGTTTCCAGCGAAGCCTTCTGTTATCCAACGCAAGGCTATGCTGCCGGTATGAGAACGATTGCACTGCTCCTGCTCCTGGCCTGTGGCGACAAGGACCCGGAGCCCGACACCGCCCAGGTGGGCTCGGATGCGGACACCGACGCGGACGCAGACTCGGACGCCGATACGGACTCGGACGCGGATACCGATACGGACACTGACACCGATACGGACACTGACGCCGACTCGGACACTGACACCGATACAGACTCGGACACCGATACAGACTCGGACACCGATACAGACTCGGACACTGACACTGACACTGATACGGACACGGACACTGACACCGACACGGACACCGACACGGACACCGGCCTGCCCGCGGGCCAAGAGTGCGAGGTCCATGTCGACATCGACGACGACTGGAACGGAAGCATCGAGTCCACCCAGGACTTCCATGTCGATGCCGGCGGTCACTGGATCTGGTGGGTCACCGACACGGACAACGACGGCTCACCCAACACTCGCATGGACTATGCCTACGACGGCAACGGCTTCCTGATCGAGGTGCTCGTCGACAGCGATGCAAACGGCGCCGTCGACTATGCGATGGACTATGTCGTGGACCCCGGTGGTCTCCTCATCGAGATGACTGTCGACACTCTGGACGACGGCTCTGTCGACGATCGGACCACCTACAGCTATGACGCCCAGGACCG
>PJEL010002553.1_pt1 | contig 16500 bp, 12 predicted proteins | sample 1853271 | NCBI WGS metagenome assembly PJEL01 (sample SAMN08108733, study PRJNA415343) | Invertebrate metagenome, whole genome shotgun sequencing project. | host: Globobulimina | place: Sweden: Gullmar Fjord | collected 2015-08
TGCCCAGGAACATCTGGATCACGGCTTGGAAATACAAAAAGAAAAGGGCGGCCGCATAGGTGAGATCCTTTTACACCAGAAGTATATTCAGGAAACAGACCTCGCCAGGGCCCTGAGCATGCAACTTGACCTGGAGTTTCTGCCAACCTTGCCGACAGATATAAATACTGCCTTCACCGAACGGATACAGATCCAGTTTCTCAAAAAATTCAAAATGATCCCCATGGCCGGTGAAGATGGTAATGCTGTGGTGGTCAATGACCCCTTTATGTACCAGGCGCAGGACGAACTCTGCCAGTTGCTGGAATGGGACAATGTAAAAACACTGGTGGCACCCCTTTCCTCGATCATCAACACCATCAATTTTTCCTATGATATCAGCCGTGACAGTGCTGAAGAGGTGATTCAGGATCTGCATGAAGAAGATCCGGACAGTATTATCTCCGAAATTGAGGTGACAGGCGACCTGCTTGATGATACCAGCGCTGCACCGGTAATCAAGCTGGTCAACCTGATGTTCTCCCAGGCCGTCCGGGGAGGCGCCAGTGACATCCACATTGAACCATTCAAGAACAGGGTTGCCGTGCGTCAGCGGATTGACGGCATACTCTATGACATGTTCGCGCCGCCTTCTCATATCCATGCTGCCCTGGTCTCACGCATCAAGGTAATGGCCAAGCTCAATATTGCCGAAAAAAGACTGCCCCAGGATGGCAGGACCGAGATCCGTATTGCTGATAAGAATGTTGACGTCCGTGTTTCGACGCTGCCGACGGCCTTCGGCGAACGGGTCGTACTGAGGCTTTTGGATAAGTCAAACGTCCTGCTCAAGCTGACCGATCTCGGCATGACGGAAGAAAACCTGCAGCAGATCAACAATCTGATCCACGCATCCCATGGCATTATCCTGGTCACCGGGCCGACAGGCAGCGGTAAGACCACGACACTTTATGGTGCACTGACCACGATCAACAACACGGATATCAATATCATCACCGTTGAAGACCCTATAGAGTACCAGATTGAGGGTATCGGTCAGGTGCAGGTCAATCCCAAGATTAACCTTACATTTGCCAATGGACTGCGATCTATTGTCAGGCAGGATCCTGATGTAATCCTGGTCGGCGAGATACGCGACCAGGAAACAGCCGAGATCGCCATCCAGGCCGCCCTGACCGGCCATCTGGTTTTCTCCACCCTGCATACCAATGATTCGTCCAGTGCAGTGACCCGGCTTATTGACATGGGTATTGAGCCGTTTCTGGTTACCTCCTCGGTCAACGCCATCCTCGCCCAGCGGTTGGTGCGGAGGCTGTGCAAAGAGTGCCGGGAGCCGTTTGAAGCGGATGAAAAGTCATTTAACAGCATCGGCATTACCCAGGAGATGCTGGCCGGCAGAACAATTAACCGGGATAAGGGATGTTCTTCGTGCCAGCAAACGGGCTATAAGGGACGTGAAGGCATTTTTGAGCTCATGTTGATTGATGAAGAAATGCAGGGTCTCATTCTCAGAACTTCCGATGCCAATGCCATCAAGAATCTTGCCAAGCAGCATGGCATGAGCACCCTGCGTAAAGACGGCGCCAGAAAGGTACTCGAAGGTATCACCACCATCGAGGAAGTGTTTCGAATTACAGAACAATGATTTAAATTGAAGAATGAAGATTGAAAATTGAAGGAAGTCAAGGTGACAGAAGATCAACTGAAGAAGCGAACGAAGGATTTTGCTCACCGTTGCGTTAAATTAGCCCTGTCAATTTCTTCTTCAATGCTTGGAAACCATCTAGCTAAACAGCTTATCCGTTGTTCAACATCAGTAGCAGCAAATTACCGTTCTGCCTGTCTTGCTCAGTCCAAGCCTAGTTTTGTAGCTAAAATCAGTATTGTATTAGAAGAGATAGATGAGTCGCTTTTCTGGCTTGAATTCATCAAAGACGAACAACTCATTAATAAAGAATCTATAAGTCCTCTTATAAACGAGGCCAGCGAACTCAAAGCAATCTTTTATTCATCAAGAAAGACTGCCAGAGAAAACAAATGATTTAATATTTAAGTCTATTCTCATTGGTTTTCAATTTACAATTCCCAATGTTTTTCATTTTCTAATTCTTAATAATCTTCAATTTTCAATCTTCATTCTTCAATTCATGTGCCGGTCTTCTCTTCCAGCGCCGGTGCAGCCAGAAGTATTGTTCAGGGTACTGGCGGATAAAGCCCTCCAGGATCTTAACATGACGCTGGGTGAGTGATTCCACTGTATCATCGTCTTCTATTTCAACTTCCTGATGCAGGATCTCGAATTTTCCCGGCCCGGTGCGGATCGCTGCCGCGACAACCATCGGTGCCTTGTACTTTAAGGCCAGCTGTGCCGGTCCCGGCTGAGTCGCCGCCAGTTTGCCGAAAAAGTCAACAAAGACCGCATCGCGACCGGCATTCTGGTCAGCGACCAGGGCGATCGCTTCATGGTTTTTGAGGGCCTTGAGCAGGAGTCTTCTGGCCCCTTTGGAACCTGCCACCTGCATGCCCAACTCATTTCGTCGCCGGGTGATGAAACGGTTGATGTATGGGTTGGACTGCTTGGTGGCGGCAACGGTAACAGGGGCCTTGATAATTGCCGCAGCCGCAGCACCCTGAAACTCCCAGTTGCCCAGATGGCCGGAGACCATGATCAGACCGTGGCCCTTTTTAAGCAGTCTGTGTACCACTTCAATATGCTTTACCTCAATCATATGCAGGACGCTGTCAATAAGCTTGGCACGGACCATCAATTCGATAAAGCTCATGGCAATGTTCTGATAGGCTTGATGGGCCAGTTCGGCAATTTCAGTGTCGGTCTTTTCATTGCCAAAGGCGATATGCAGATTGTCCAGGACTATCTGTTTTCTGAAGCCGACAACATGATACACGAATGAGCCCAGCCCTTTTGCCAGGTTATACGTAAAACTCAAAGGCAGGATGGCAAAGATGAAATATACAGCTCGTAAAGCAATGTATTGGAGAAGATGTGATAATTTTTTCATCAATATAATAAAGTTACTTGGAAAGCTGCTGATTCTATAAATATTCTTTATCGACAGTAAATACTATAAAGGCAAAAGGTTAAAGGGGAAAGGGTAAAAGCAGGGTTCAAGGGGTCAAGGAGTCGAAGGGCCAAGGGAAAAAGATAGGTTTCAAGGGGTCAAGGGGCCAAGGGTAAAAGATAACAGCAGGGTTCGAGGGTAAAAAAAGTTAATAGTTGGCAGTTACCAGTTTGCAGTTTTATTATAAATATTTTTTTAAAATCATTGACTGATGTCTACCAGATAAGCACCCTTTCAGGGCATAAACGAAACGAAGTGGAGATTTCGACTGACGATTGATAACTAAAAATAAAAAAGGGGTCAAGTTTCTAACCCTCGGCCCCTATTAATAAAAAAAACCCCTGCAGGATATTCCTGCAGGGGTTTGTCATGCTTTGTATCTCTAATTTCGCTAATTCATAAAACTGAAATTAGAACTTCATGCTGAGCGCGTGGGCGATCAGGTATACATCTTCAGTATCCATGGTGCCGCCTTGATCCCAGTAGTCGCCTGTGGACAGGAATGCGAAATGGGCATTGTAGGACAGGTTGTCCATGATTTTATACGCAGCGCCAACACCGAATTCAATGCCGTAGTCGTCTTCATAGCCATCCGGCTCTTCGTCTGCACCAGCGTAACCGATTACAGCGTTTACGGACAGTTTCGGTGAAACTGCGTACTTCACATAACCACCGAGAGAGATGACACCGGCAGCACCAGCTTTGTTTGCAGGATCCCTGAACAATGCATCATGAGTCCCGCCTGAGCTCTTGTCACCTTGCAGCAGACCCATGTAGTCACCGGTCAAGATCTGGTAGGGGTTGTAGTCGTTACCAACACCTTTAGACCCGAATAAACTCTCCACGTCATTGTCAGTAGGATCATCATCACCAGTCATGTAGAAGAACAGGCCGCCGAATGTCCAGTCGTCCATCTGGTAATTCAAATCGACCATGATACCGGTACCGCTCGCATCAGCTTCTGATGTGTTTCCCGGTTCCGGAGCGCCATCACCGAAGGCCTGGTTCCACTCGTACATGACACCGAAGTTACCAAACTTGTAAGTACCGGTGACCCAGAGCTGGGTTTCAATGAGGGAGTCGTTAATGGCTGTATTGTCGGCTGTTCTCTTGCCAATAACAGCAGCGATTGTCTTACCGAAATTAGCCTTGTAGTTGAAGTCGATGTAGTAAAAGTCAACGTCGCCGTCAGAAATACCAGGTGTTGTTGAGTCTTTTTCCGAGATCTTCTGGGTGAATAGCAAAGCGCCCCAGTTATCAGGCATGTTCGGCCACAACATGATGCGGTCGCCCTGCGCGCCGTTGTTCATGAATTTTGGACCCCAACCGCCGGCCGGTGTACGGCCGAAACGGGTTTTACCAATGGGTGACATCCATTCCATGTAGACATGTTTGATATCCATATCGCGGCTGCCGGAATCGGATCCACAGCTTGTACCATATACGCAGCGGTCGGCAAACCTGAGCTCACCCTTCATGGAGATCTTGTCATTCACCTGCAGAACCGGCAGGATTTTGAATGAATAGATATACCATGCGTCGGTGTTGTCGTGTAAGCCCTGGACATCGGCGCCACCAGGTCCATCACCCATACCACCACCGATCAAAGCACCAGCCAGGACCCATTGTCCTGCAACTGACCAGAGGGCAACGCCCGGAGCGGTTGGTGTCGGTACACGCGGTGCGGTTGTTGTCGGAACTTCACTGGCCCTACCAGGTTTATCCAGGGCCATGGCATTAGATGCTACACCAGCAACTAGTGCTAAAGCGGCTACAGTTGATAAAACTTTTTTCATCTCTTATCTCCTCTTTTTTGTTTTGGTTGAGTGTTAACTTCTTTCTCCTAACAACCTTTTTTAAAATTCATCTTTTGATCGTTGCACCTCATCTCCTTGTGTGGTGTCGGCTGTAAGATTTATGCCCTTACGGATAAGGGCGCAACTCTACTGGCCTTTTCCCCCAAAAGACGAATTTTTAAGCTACTAACAACTTTTTTGCGTTTTTGTCAAGTTTTTTTATTGTTTTGTTGTTTCTTCACTATCCTTTTCCCCAGCCAATTCAACATCATACATGAGAATTGTCGAGTTGCCGTCGATAAAGGCGCTGGACCAGCCGGATGAGCGCAGCACCAGACCAACATAGAGCCGGGCTTTATTGTCATTGCCGGGCATGCTTAAAAACTGGAAGTCCGGGATGTAGCCGTCAATCTTTTTGGTCTGCCATATCTCGGTCATCCCGATACCGTTCCAGGTCAGGCCATGGATCTCACCACTCTTGTAGCGTCTGAAGTTTTCTATCACCCTGGAGGCGGTTGAGACGTTCCGGTTGACAATAATGTCGTCCTTGCCGTCATGATTAACATCCATGACAATCATGCGTGAGGGTATATATATCCTTTTGCCGCCACCTTCCCTGCCGATGACTTCGTAGTCCGGCGTGGAGTTGATGTCTAAACCGGTCCTCCCATACTGTTCGTAAGCCTCCCCGATATAACGCCGGGTGCCGCTGTAATAGTTGTCCGATACCCAGAGTACAGAGCCGTCGCGACGGACGACATACAAGTGGTCCGCCCGGCTGACCCCGACAATCTCAATATTGCCGTCACCGGTCACATCAGCCATGGCAAAATCAAACAGGTTGACATAGTTGGGCATCACCAGTCTTTCCTGGGGCTGCAGTTTTTTGCCGTTGTGCGTGAGCCTGAAAATGCCGGCCATGACAGTGGAGTCCGTGCCGCCGCGCTGTCCGACCAGGGTAAGGCCTTCGCCGGGTATCTGCACGGTCCTTATATACCAGGGGACATCATTAAGTATTGTGCTGAAATCCGTGCCGTTCCACTCGTATGCCCAGGAATGGGGCGAGGTGTTATCAGCAGCACTGATATAAATTTCCGCCTTGCCGTTCATATCCAGGTCGGCCAGGCTCACCGCATGGATACTGGAGCGGGCCGGCATCTTCACCGAGCCGAACTCAAGCAGCCTCCTATCGTTTAGATGATACATAAAGACTGTATCCTGTTTCGCAATGACAACATCCAACTGGCCATCCCCATCCATATCACCCACATCCATGCCGTAAAGGGCATATTCAACGTTCTGGGTCTTGGTAAAGTCCAGCCCCCCGGCCATGGTCTGCGGCATGATGAGCGGGGTACCCATTGTTCTGCCGCCCTGTTTCATGAAAGCCTTTTCCGGGTGCTCTGTCTTAAAGGATGCCATACCGGTCTCATCCTCTTTAGGCGCAGACTGGATCGACGTTGTCTGGACTGCGGAAGCAGGGCGTTCACTGCCATACACCTTTTCAGCGATATCCCAGGACAACTGGTTGATGGCATTGACGAGCTCGTCTTCTTTGGTGGCCGAGGCATAAAAATTCATGGGCTCAAAGGTGGAGGATACTGATAAAACCTTGGCATCAAGGCTCATGCTGGTGCCAAGCGAGGTAAGGCTGCCGGTGATCACATAGTCGGCACCCAGCTGACTGCCCAGGCTTACGGCGGGCTGATCCTGCAGAATCGCACCTGGTGCAGGCAATAACGCGTTTATCCGGTTCCGGTCAATCACCCTGGCGCCGCCATTGGCAGCCAGGCGGCTGGCCAGCATGTCCCGGAGGCCGTCCTGCAGATAGGCCATGCTGTCTGGCGCATGCATCTCAAAGGGCAGCACGGCAACTGAACCTTTGGCATCTTCGTCTGCAGCATGACCGGGAAGAACAGATACTAGAATTATAATAAGCAGGCTAGAGAGAATAAATGGTAAACGGTAGGGCTTATCTTTGTTGCTTGTCATAGTATAAAAAACCTTAATAGTTATAGTTAACCCGTACAGTGGCAAGTTGATGTTCAGTTAAATCAGCCAAGATACTTCAACTGGCAGCAAAACAGCAAGTCTTTTCCTGTTAAACACTCCGGAGGGCGAAGGCTTATCCTGTGTAAAAGGCTGACTTTTCTTTTTTTTAAGAGAATTTGGTTAAAAAACTGGATTTATGCCTATCTTATGGTTAAAATTCTTGTTAAGAATTATTCTTATAAATAAAAAACCGGAGAGGCAATATGAAAAGAAATATTTTAATACTTTTACTGGCCGGATTTGTGGCGCTGTTCGTCAGCGGCTGTGCAACTACCGATACCGCATCACCAACACATGCGGAAAAAAAAGGGAAGAAGCTAACTATAGCTACCGGAGAAACAGAAGAAGTATGCGACTTATTCAGTCCAGGTACAACGGTGGAATATTTCTTTACAAGTACAAAACCGGTGTTGTTTAACATCCATTACCATGATAAACGCACCAAGGAATACCCGGTAGAGGAACATTTGACAGATAATGCCAGTGGCAGCTTTGTCGTTGATACTAAAGCAACGTATTGCTGCTCGTGGGAAAACCAGAATCCCAAAGCCGTAAAAATGACCTATGAGATGGATGTGAAAGAATAGAAGAAGAAAAATAGGTTCCAAGGTTCCGAGGTTTCCAGGGGGCAAGGGTTTTAAAATTTAGGGGGTAAGGTTTCCAAGTATGGGGATCTGGCCCCCTTTTTTATTAGCTTTCAACCGTAAAAATTGAAAAACTGAAGATTGACAGAAGATTATGGGTTCTCGGAAAAGTGTCTAAAGTTAAATATAGCTATCAGCAGTCAGCTTTAAAAATCTTCCTCCAGAACTCTGTTCTTATCTTTAACCCTCGACCCCCTGACCCCTTGAAACCTTGGCCCCTTGTTCTTATCTCTTGGCCCCTCGACCCCTTGGCCCCTCGGAACCTTGAAACCTTTCTTTCCCGCCTTTCCTCTCCGAAATAACCATTTCCAGGCTGAGCAGCAGAAAGGCGATGGCCAGGAAGAGCTGGAATTTCTCTTCGTATTTTTCAATGGTCTCTTCTTCCATATCCTTTTTTGAGGCAGAGGCAATGAGCTGCATGTACACCTCGCCCAAGTCAATGGTGCCGGTGGCCACGGGCAGGTATTTGCCGCCGGGGGTCACCTTGGCCATGCGGCGCAGGGTGTCTCCGTCCAGTTTGGTCCACACTTCCCGGCCCTGGTATTTGACAAAGGTTTTGCGGCCTGATCCATCGGTGACCGGGATACGCTTGCCTTCCTTTTCGTCTCCCAGTCCAACAATCAGCAGGCGGACTCCTTGAGCCGCCGCCTCTTTTGCCGCTTCCACAGGAAAGCTTTCATGATCCTCGCCGTCGGTGATCAGTACAATGTCCTTGAACTGTTTTTCCTGGCTGTCCAGAACCTGGTCCAGAACCGTGCGGATAGCATCGCCTATCAGGGTGCCGCCCCGATCGATGCTGTTTATGGACACGGAGTCGAGCATCATGCGGAAAAAACCGTAATCAAGGGTCAGGGGGCATTTCACTGCAGCAGATCCGGCAAAAACCACCAGCCCGATCCGGTCACCCTGCAGGGTTTCCACCACGTCGCCAATGGCCAGTTTGGCACGTTCCAGACGATTGGGCGCCAGATCCTCGGCCAGCATACTCTTTGACACATCAAGGACAAACACCACATCCCGGCCTGTGCGTTTGACCGTTGTCTCCTGAAGATTCCAGGCCGGCCGGGCAAGACCGATGACCAGCAATCCGAAGCCTATGAGTATGAGTGCTGCTTTCCAGCGGCTGCGGACCGGGTTGATGAATAAAAGTTTCTGATGCAGTCCTGTATTGATGAATTTTTCCAGCAATTCTTTTTTACGGTGCAATCCATAAATAAACAGGCCAAGCAGGACCGGCAGGGCCCAAAGCAGATACAACATTTCAATATGGTTCAGCCTGATACCGTTCATGGCAGCCTCCTCAAAATGGTGCAGCGCAGAACGACATCCAGGGCCAGGATAAGCAGGGCCAATAGCGCGAAAGGGGTAAATCTTTCCTGGTAGTCAACATAGCGGATAGATTCGATTTCGCTTTTTTCCAGTTCATCGATCTCCTTATAAATTGCTCGCAGGGAATCACCGTCCTCCGCCATCCTGAAAAGACCGCCGGTTGTGTCAGCCAGCTTCTTGAGCGTTTGCCGGTCAACCCCGCCGCCGGTGGGGATGAATTGGGTGCCGAACAGGGTTTTGATCTGCCTCATGCCTTCCTGGCCGCCAATGCCGATGGCGTAAATCTTGATGCCCCACTCTTTGGCAAGTTCAGCCGCATGCAGAGGTGTTCTTTGACCGGCGGTCTGTTCACCGTCGGTGAGCAGGATGATTATCTTGCTTTTTATTTCATAGGAGGGTTTGTCTGAGCCGGTTGCGAGGGCCTGTTTTTTTATGGTTTCCTCTGCGGTATGCAGACGGGCGGCGGCCAGGGCAATTGCATCGCCAATGGCTGTGCCGTCTTCCGGTTTCCGCTTGACCAGTTGCACCGGCTGAATAAATTCGGTAAGCGGCCCGTGGGCAAGGGTCAAGGGACAGGCGGTATCAGCATAGCGGGCAAAGGTGATCAACCCGATCAGGTCATTGGGCCTGCCCTGCAGGTCACCTTTATTGCCCTGCACAAATTCAAGAAAAACCTTTTTCGCAACTTCAAGCCTGTTGAGGAGTTGACCATCAAACGCTATTTCCGCACCCATGCTGCTGGAACGGTCAACCACCACCTCAATGGCAACACCTTTGCCGATATCAAAGACCTTTTCCATACCCTCCTGGGGCCGGGCCAGGCCGATGATCAGCAGGATAAGTGCAACAATACGCAGCAGGAAGGGCAGGTGGATCAGTCTCTGCCGCAGTGAATATCCAGCTTCAGCAACATGCTTTGTGGAAGAAAACTGTATCTTCCCGGTACGCACGCCCAGGGCGGACTTGGAAAAATACCGGTATATGATGATGGGCAGGATCAACAGCAGCAGAAATGCCCATGGTGTTGCGAATGTCATAAAAAAAGTGCCTAAAGTTACTTTTTAGTATCCTCACTTCCCCTTGATCCCTGATGCCGGCGCCAAGAGATCGAAGTCTTCGCTATTTGCTTCGTCGGCCCAGCGGCCTCCTCGCAATGACGGGAGGGGGGACAGGCCTCCTCGCAATGACGGGAGGGGGGACAGGCCTCCCCACAATCACGAGGGGGGCAAAGCCCTCCTCTTTCCCGTCTTGGCGAGCCCTCTTCTTCGTCATCGCGAGGGAGCCCAAGCGACCGCGGCGATCTCTAGCTCCAGGACTCCTTGGCCCCTTTCTTTTATCTTTCCCCTCGTGTCAATCATCAGCAGTTTCGTATGCTGATAAACCTTGGAACCTTGATACCTTGGATCCTTTCTGTTTGCCTTTGAAAAGATAAGGCGGAAAGGGAACTTCTATCAAGCAGTAACAGTAGTTAATGGTTATATTTTATAGAAATTAAATCAAATTTTTTTATTTGTGATGGTTTTGATAACAATTATTATAAGGCAATTTTAAATCTCTCTGTTATATAAGTTAGTGTAATGATGTCAACCTCGATATGGAGTCCTGTTATGAAAAAAAGTTTGTTTTTGTCTTTTTTTCTTATGTTTTTATTAATTCCTGCCATTGTATATTCACATGTGGGTGTAGTGGAATCCGCACCTCCTGTGGATGGTGTTATTACAACATCGCCTGAGAAGATCACCATAAATTTTGGGGGTTCTATAGAACCGGCATTCTCAAAGATTGAGGTGTTTGATCCAAATGGTGACAAGGTTTCAACTAAATGTCGATTTCTTGAAGAAGACTCGGTAATAGAGTCTGATCTGAAAGAGAATCTCGCCCATGGCGTTTATAAAGTAAAGTGGAAAGTCATGAGCCTGGACGGGCACGCCATAAAAGGAGAGTATATTTTTACGATAGAGTAGATGAGCCCTTTATATTCTTCAATGATCATTTTTTACTGGCTCTTCCTCGCTGGGGTAGTGTTCCTGGCAGGTGCATTTGTTTCAAGAATATATGTCACCGGTCCATCCGGTGCAGAGGTCTGTTCTCTAAGAGGCAGGAATAGAAGCCTTGGGGAAACAGCAATTCGATATATTCTCATTATTTCAATCCTCTCGCTTTTAGCAAATGCAGTCCATTTTATCCTGCATTGTTCAATAATGACCGAGACTCCTCTTAGGGAAGTTTTTTCGATTCTGCCAACCTTCCTCACAAAAACAAAATACGGCAAGTTTACCATCCTCAGAACAGTATTCCTCACAGGAATTATCGTGATGTCTTTTGTTGCTGTGAGGAAAGACCCGAAATGGACTACTTTTTCGGGAGCTCTTTTCTCCTTTCTTTTGCTGGTCGTCATAGCAATGTCAGGTCACCAGGGAGCAAAAGGATATGTCAATCTCCCCTTTTGGCTTGATGCCCTTCATCTTGTGTCCATATCTTGTTGGATCGGCGGAGTTTTTTTTATCCGTCTTTTTCTGGTTACTTTTATAAAGGGCCCCTATGTTGAGTTATGGGGAAATCTAACGTCACTGATTAACAGATTTTCACAACTGGCGACACTTTGCGTCCTCATTGCCGCAATAACAGGTATACTGCTTGCTTATCACAATGTTAAAAGTATGGCAGTTTTGACCCAGACGAATTATGGGATAGTCCTGCTTGTGAAGATAGCACTGGTAGGAATCATCATAACACTCGGCGGGCTGAACAAGTTTTTCGTTATCCCTAATTTGAATAATGTTGAACCGGATAAAAAACAAAAGGACATGAAATATGGGAGGAAACTTCTCTATTTCGTAAACACTGAAGCGGCTATCGGTTTTATCGTTTTACTGTTAACCAGTCTTCTAACCCATCTTTCGCCAATGGGTTGAGATTGAAGTACCCCGCGAGGGGGCATAAATGCCTAAAGTACTTGAAGTGCCTAAAGTGCCTTAAGTTTGAAGTGCCTGAAGTACTTAAAGTGCCCCGTGAATGTCCATAAATGGTTAGAATCCCTAATGTTTTTAAATCTTTTTCTTTTTAACTTTAGTTCACTTTAGGCACTTCAAACTTTAGGCACTTCTGTCAATCGTTTCTTCAATAAATTCCCGGCAGATGATAACCGTCTTTTCACTCTCCTCAATACTCGGTTCATGCTTGGCAAACTTTACCAGGTCGCACTGGTTAAGAAATTCGGCCAGCAGTCTTTTATGATCACCGAACAGGGCTTTCTGCATTTGAATGTCCAGGGTGAGTTCTGTCAGGAACTCCTCGGTTGTCCTTTCCGGTGCCTTGAGACCGAAACGGTTTTCAATATAACTCCGCAGGATGTCAGAGATGCGCAGGTGGAAGAGTTTCACCTCGCCCCTGGCCAGAAGATCTTCAGCCAGGAGTTTGTCCAGTTCCTGGAAAGCAAGCTCGTCAGGGCGGACCAGTATTGTGATATCTTCTTCTTTCTCACGTGTTTTCCGCCAATAGAGAAATCCGGCAATTGCCAGAATTATGAACAGTAGAAGGAGTCCGGCCAGCCATAAAAGCCTGTTGATGTCCAGCGGCAACTCCTCCGGCGGCCTGATGTCTTTAATCTGCAGGTCGATTGTATCTTCCGGCAGGAAGGATGTGACAATAACCTGTACTTCTTCAGTCACCAGTTCTTTCTGTTCTCCATTTTCACTCCCCACTTTATACAAAATTGTCAGGGGAGGAATTGTATAGGTGCCGGGCAGGTATGGTTTCAGGATGAAGGTTTTTTGAACAACTATGCGCGCATTGGCTGTGCCTGTCAGGCGGGGCGGGTTGGCGTGGAAATCATCAACCGAAAAGTCACCCAGGGATGTGGTGTAACTTGGCATTTCCACTTCATACTCTTCAGGAACTGCAGCCAGCAGCACCAGTTCAAGCTGCTCGGCAATGGTAATTTCCGTACTGCTGAGTTGCGTGGTTAGAGACACAGGTCCCTTGTTGAAGGCTTTGGAGTAGCCAGTCGTAAGAGCAGGGGTCTTTGCTGTATCAACAGGACTGCATGAGAACAGCAGACCGGCCAAAACAAGCAGAAGCGTACAGGCTGTCCTGGTATTTTTTGAGAGATGAAAATGGTTCATTTGAAATGTAATGAAATAAAGTTGAGCAATTAAATTTATTGGATCAAGAAAATACAAACAGGCCCATGTCAAGTCAAGACTGTGGGCCTGTTTGTATTATCAATTTTAGAAATAAATTTATAATAAATTATTCTGGGACAATTTATTAACAACGGTCTTGATGTATGAACCAAGACGTTTTTGTATGTTATCCTGGGCATAGGTGTTTGAGGAAAGAGAGAAAACCAGTTTTTCCGTTTTCGTGTCGTACAGGTTGCTCTCAAAACCGAATTTCTGGTAGTTGGTCGGGTTGCGGGTGCGGGAAGAGGGAGCAATGACAAAGCTGCTGTTGTAGTACTCGTACATGTTGTTGTAGTTGTCATAGGGGACCTTGTCTTTCTCCCCAAAAAATTGTTTTTTATCCTTCACTTCCTTTAATCGGGTAATGATAACACCGTCTATCCCCATCCCCTCAATGTTCTGCACAATGGTATCCCTGTCCCGCATCTTGTCACGCGGGATATATTTATGGCTGGCAATGGCGATTACCCCTTTGGCCTGCAACTGCCGAACGAACTCATCTTCATATGACCTTCTTTGGGGCGGCTGCTTGGCAACACCGATAACCATAATCTTCTTGAATTTCTTGGCTGTCAGGTTGGGGTCCTTCCACTCACCAACCACCTTGGTGGAGGCACAGGATGTCATGAAAAAGAGCATTATGATGGACAGTGCGCCAAACAGTTTTGTCGGTTTGTTCATTTTTATTTTTCCTTGTTAATTATTAACTTGGGGACAGATTTGAAATCTGTGCCCAATCCCGGATAAAAGAAGTATCGCCCAAGCAGAATGTAACTTATATTGAAAAAGGCAGCAAAAGGAATTTACTCTTTTTTCTCCAGTCTCTGCGCTATATTTAATCCCACCAGCCTGGCCACTAAGACAGCCAGGTAAACCTGGCCGCTAACCGCCTGGGTCATTACCATGGCCTTGGCCGGCTCGGAGGCCGGGACGATGTCACCATACCCAAGTGTTGTCATGGTGACAAAGCTGAAATAATCAAACGTAGTAACGTCCAGTTCTGTAAGGCCGGCAGGATGAGTGAAAGAACCGGGCAGCAGATGTTCCAATAACGTATATCCGTATCCCCACATCAAGCCCATTAAAAGATAAACGACCAGGGCGCCGAATATCACTTCCCGGTTAATCTCATTCTGTCTGAAAAAATGCTCGAGGAACAGGATGATCATGTAGAGCATGAAAAGCATGCCGAAAAGGTTCTTCACATGTTCGAAGCCGCCGATTTCAATAAAATATGCAGTCCACATAAGGGTAAAGGTGGGCAGGGCGAGCAGCGAGGCAATGATGGGCTGGTGTTTTTTAAAACTGACCGCAAAGATGCCGGACAAAAAGAGAAAGGATAAGAATATTCCAACCAGGAACTGAATATTGACGATATTATCTATCAGGGGATAAAAGAGTATCACCCCGGACAACGCCAGCAGCATGATCAGGAATCTGTTCTCCTGGAATAAACGGATATTTTGTTTGAGTAATTTGTTATCCATTCCCCTCCTCAAAAATATTGATGGCTCCCTGCGAACCGGTACAGTTGAGAATCACTTCGGGCTTCCCTGATATACATACACTCAAGCTCCTGTGACCAATCAGTAACTTGTTTTAATCTTTGCCTTTTTTATTGATGTACTAAAACTTGTCTTAAATTGATAGTAATTTATGTGCCTGCCAGAGAAGATCCGGTTTTTTGCCGCCTGTTTCTTCTTCTAAATTGAGCATTTCCTATTGATAATTATATTTAATAGATAGTATATATTAGAAATTATTAAATATATGCTCACGGCTTTTTGCTGGTTGTTGTAAATTTGTCCCAAGAGATACCTGCCTCTTTTTTTTAATAGCCATGAAAGGGTTTTGATATGAAAAAGCATCTAAAACCTGTCCGCTGTATTCTCCTGATCTTTCTGCTGTTTGGCGCTGTCATCCTCTGCACAGCGCATGCTGTAGCGGCAGCGGGCAATGTGCCGGTCACCGAGTTTCCTCCCGATCTGCAGAGTTACAATGATGCGGGCCAATCCATTTTGGCGCGGCTGATCCACCGGGTCAAGGTGAATCCGTTCAACCTGGTGGGTACGCTGATCTTCCTGCTGGCCATTATCCACACCTTTCTGGCGAGCAAGTTCACGGCCATCTCCCACCACATGGAACATGAGCATGATATCAAGAAAGAGCAGGGTCTGGTCCACAGAAACTCGGTTGCCCAGGGCTCCAGGTTCATGCACTTCATGGGCGAGGTCGAGGTGGTCTTCGGTCTCTGGGCCGTGGCATTAATAATCGCCGTTGTTCTTTTCTTTGACTGGTCAACGGTCGTTGACTACATCAGCTATAAGGTCAATTTCACCGAACCACTGTTTGTCGTGGTCATCATGACCCTGGCATCCACCCGTCCGATCTTGAAGATCACCGAAATATTCATGGATAAAATTGCCAACCTGTTCGGCGGCTCTTTGATCGCCTGGTGGCTGTCGATCCTCACCTTAGGCCCGATACTCGGTTCTTTCATCACCGAACCGGCCGCCATGACCATTTCAGCTCTGTTGCTGGTTCGTAAGTTTTATACGCTGGAGCCGAGCACCAGGTTCAAATACGCCACCCTTGGCCTGCTGTTCGTCAATATATCAGTCGGTGGCACCCTGACTCATTTTGCGGCGCCGCCGGTGTTGATGGTTGCCGAACCCTGGGGATGGGGAATGGCCTTTATGATGGTAAATTTCGGCTGGAAGGCAGCAATCGGCATCGTGCTTGCCAATGGGCTTTACTGTTTCGCTTTCCGTAAGGAATTCAGTCGATTGCAGGAACAGTTCACCATTCTCCGGTTGAAGGAGGAGATTCTCACCAAGTATTTGTCCCGTGAAGAGTTGGAAGCAGCCATTGATACGATTGCGGCGGAGGTTAGAACCGAAGGCGGTTACCGGGAAAAGTTGATAGAGCTTATCGACGAGTTTACCGCAAAAGTCAAGGCGCCTCTGGAAAACCAGTACCTACAAAGCTTTGGGTCTCTGGATATTGATCCTGACCTGGCACGCAAGGCGTTTCACGAGCGGTTCGAGGAGATCAAATTGTACCGCATGCGGCGGGAACTTCCTAATCTCCTGACCCGTGAGCAGCGGGCGCCGTTTGTCGATCCGGAGTGGGACAAGCGGGAAGATCCCGTGCCGGTCTGGATGATGATCGTCCACGTCATTTTCATGGGCTGGACCATCTTCAATGCCCATCATCCTGAGATGTTCATTGCCGGTATGCTGTTCTTTCTCGGCTTTGCCGTGGTGACGGCCGACTACCAGAACAATATTGATCTCAAACCGGCACTGCTGGTTGGTTTTTTCCTCGGCGGCCTGGTGGTGCACGGGGGTGTCCAGGGCTGGTGGATCGAGCCGGTTCTCGGCAGCCTGTCAGAATTGCCATTGATGGCAATGGC
>PJEL010002555.1_pt1 | contig 16485 bp, 13 predicted proteins | sample 1853271 | NCBI WGS metagenome assembly PJEL01 (sample SAMN08108733, study PRJNA415343) | Invertebrate metagenome, whole genome shotgun sequencing project. | host: Globobulimina | place: Sweden: Gullmar Fjord | collected 2015-08
TAACCCTTCCCTCGTAATTTTCTATAATTCTCTAATTGGACTCAGGCATTGTACCAACGTTCATCAAGATTTGCATGGAATATATTGTAATATCTTTTAGTATTTTCCAAGCATAACACGCATTGAATAGTTGGCATACGGATACAATTTAACTTGCTTTATCCACAAATAAGTTTAGGGTATGCTATATTATTAAATTCCTTAATCGTACGTAATTGTACTAAAAAGACAAATATATTATTAACTTTGGCAATTAATATTTATTTAATAATTATTTTAACTTGGGGGGGGATTTAAATGAGTCCACAGAAATATCGCATTCTGTCACTTGATGGTGGCGGAAGCTGGTCATTGATACAGGTCAGAGCGCTACAAGAAATTTACGGAATTGATTTCAAAGGACGTGACCTCCTTGCTAAATTTGATCTCGTGACTGCTAATTCAGGAGGGAGTATTGTTGCCGCAGCTCTTATTGAAGATTATACGTTAGCCCAAATATTAGACATATATGAAGAGAATAATATTAAGAAGGTGTTTGTCAAGCTCCCTTGGTACAAAAAACTGCATCCTTTGCAATTGTTCGGTATTGGACCACGGTATTCAACATCTGATAAATTAAATGGTCTTGAATCTTTTTTTACCAGTGTTCGTGATGAAAAAATCCATGATATCCCTCAATTAATTTCACAGAACCCAGGCACTAAAACACATTTTCTTTTTACGGGATTTGATTATGACAGGAAACGGGCAGTTTTCTTCCGCTCAAACAAGGATAGCCTTTCCGGAAGCTTTTCATCCCATAAAAATGTGAAATTGTTAGAGGCAATCCATGCTTCAAGTAATGCTCCCATAAACTTTTTTGATAAACCGGCTGAAATAAATGATACTCCATTTAACAGGCGTTACTGGGATGGTGCAATAGGCGCTTACAACAACCCGGTACTGGCAGCAGTAACCGAAGCATTATCAAACAAAATTGACCCTCAAGACATTGAGGTTTTGAGCATTGGAACCGGTTCCATTTTCTTGCCACTGAAAGGCGCGAAAAAATATCCTGAATTAGTTCAAGAGATAGAACAGGCAACATTAATAAACGACCTTAAGAAATTAGCTACAAGCATTATGGACGACCCACCTGACGCAGCATCATTTATCTCTTATGTGGCGCTTAGGCAAAAACTTCCCGCGTCATTGAATGAAATCCCTGTTAATGATGGATCCCTTGTCAGATTAAATCCATTAGTACAACCTGTAAAAAATAACGGTGAGTGGGATTTGCCTAATAATGGATTAAATATTGGCGAATTCCAACAACTCTTAAATATTGATATGGATGCAATAAAACAAAGTGAGATCGATCTTATATCTACATTTTGTGAAAAATGGATAGTAAACAATGTACCCAATCAACCTATTCGCACCAATAGTGATCTGGAATGTGAAATTGGCCACAATCAATTTATAGAGGCCAGAGATCAGTGGTTACAAATGGCTCCCTAATAAAAAATTCTAACGGGCAGGAAAATAACTATTTCATTTTGGTACCAGCAGAGGATATGCATGTACCGCTAAAACTTCCAGAAACCCGGAGAACAAGCTCTGCAAGCTCACGGTCATTCTGCAACCGGGGAACCTTGTTCTGTCCGCCCAGTTTACCCTTACGTTTCATGACTTCATAAAAAACGCCTTGAGGTAGAGCAACAATCTCTGGCTGCAGCATACAGGTACGATGAGCGGAATAGTCCTCGTTCTGTAATTGCAGCTTCTCGTCCACCATTTTTGCAAACCCGGGAAGATCCGATGGAATTTGTTTAAATTCTATCAACCATTGATGAGTAGGTAGTAACCGTTTATTTCCCGTATACAACGGTGCGACAGTATAGTCAATCACCTCACAGTTAAAGAACTGACACGCATGTGTCAGTGCTGCATCTGCCTCCTCAACAATCAGATGTTCACCAAAGGCATTAAGGAAGTGTTTTATCCTGCCAGTAACCTTGATCTTGTGAGGTCTAAGGTTTGTAAAACGGACAGTATCTCCCAGAATGTAGGACCAAAGACCGCTGTTAGTAGACAGGACAATTGCGTAGTTGGTATTCACATCAACATCAGAGATGGTCAGACGTATCGGCGTTTTACTGTCAAGTTCATTGAGAGGCACAAATTCGTAAAAAACACCGTTGTTCAACATAAGCAGAAGATCATGCTGTCTGAAGTCATCCTGAATACCGATAAAACCTTCCGATGATGGATAGACATCCAGGAAATGGCAATCATCACCCATAACCTCCTGAAACTTTTGACGATAGGGACTAAAGTCTACTCCACCATGGATAAGCAGCCTCAGATTGGGCCATATATCTCGTAAGTCACTTTTTCCACTGATCTGCCGCACATGGTTAAATAGTACGCCCAGCCAGGAAGGTAATCCGCTAATAGCTCGAATATCCTGACGTGAAGTAACCTCAGCAATTCGTACAATTTTTTCTTCCCAACCCTCTATGCTAGCTACTTTTTCACCCGGGGTGTAAATATGTTTAATATACCATGGTGCGTTGAGGCTCTGGATACCACTGAGATCACCTATATATGCCCCGGCTTCAGTCTTTTGCAGCGATGTAGAGCTACCCAGAAACAGAAACTTACCCTGAAACAGATTTGTATCCCTTGTATTCAACAGGTAAAATCCAATCGCGTCAAAACCAGCCATCCGGTTTGATTGCCATGTTTCCTTAGAGACGGGAATAAACTTGTTTCTTCCGCTGGTAGTACCACTGGTCAAGGCAAAATAAATAATCTTTCCAGGCCAGGTAACATTAGGGACACCTTTGAGGGACTGAGTCCAGTAAGGTAAAAAGTCCTCGTAACAACCCAGAGGGACCATTCTCTGAAAATCATTAATAGAGCGGATAGACTTAAATCCGAAACGTTGCCCCCATTTTGTATTTTCGGCGTGACGAACAAGTGACATAAGGGTTCTGTTTTGAAAACCGGCTGGATCCTTGAGCCATCTTTCCATCCCCTTTCGACGATATTTCACTAACTCTAATACGATGGCTCCGATTATACTCATGTATTCAGTATCCAATCTCTTTGAAAAAAGCTTCTGCAGCTATGTTCAATTCATCCGGCTTCTCAATGTTTGGAGCATGGCCACACTTATCTATGACAAAAAGCTTCGCACGTGGAATTCTGCTTTCAAAAATCTTTCCAATATCCAGTGGTGTGACCATGTCCTGTCGTCCCCATACCAGCAGGACAGGTGGTTTCACTTCAGGAAGGTGCTCAAACATGTTGAGCCTGCGGGAGCTGCGAGTAAGTTTAATAAGCCGGAGTTTGTTACGATTATACTGGAGAATATCCAATGCCTCTTGAACTCGTTCATCCGTGGAAAAGGATTGGTCATAGAATACTTCACCTATTCTCTGCTCTATATACTCCCGGTCCGGATTTACAGCTATCATACTGTAATTACGTTCGATTAGTCCTGCACTGCCGGTCAGGATTAAGGCAGCAACACGTTCAGGGTAATTCAAAGCAAGATTAAGGGCAACATGACCACCGAGTGAATTACCGAACAGGACGCAAATGGCAATTTTATGTTGATCCATGAACCGAAGGGTCGACTGAGTAAGGCTTTGTACGTTTTGGTATGGTGCCTTCGGATCATAGAGGACAAAGTCTACGGCCCCGACCCGGTATTTTTTTTTGAAAAAGTTCCGTGTAGATTCCCAGTTTGTGACCTTGCCAAACAGGCCATGAAGAAACACAAGCGTCTTTGGCTGACCAGACTTAGTATCGGTTGATACTGTTTCTGAACAGTTTATTTCTGATGCCATATCTATTTATTGTCCCGAAAGAATTTTATTTTTAATTTTTATTTTACGTTTCGTATTTTTTCAATGATCAGTGCAACAATATCACCAACGGTTCTGAGTGTTGATGCTTCCTCAATTTCAATGGTAATTCCTAACCGCTCATCGATCTCAACCAGCATCTCTGCAGTTTGAAGCGAATCGATCGCCAGATCTTCTTTGAGCAAAGTTTCAAGTGTTATACCAGAGATATCTATGGGATCGTCATTTATCTCTTCGACGATTTCAGATAAGATATAAAGTACCTCCTTTTCATCCATTGTTTCGCTCCATAAAAAAATAGCCAGAAGTTACTCAACAAATCTTTTAACAACCAAAACGGAGTTAGACCCACCAAAAGCAAACGAGTTTGACAACGCCACTCCCACATGACAATGACGCGACACGTTGGGCACGTAGTCCAGATCACACAATGGATCAGCTTCGTCCAGATTGATTGTGGGTGGTAGTCGATTGTGGCGAATGGATTGTATACATGCAATCAGTTCCAGCGCACCGGAGGAACCCATGAGGTGGCCGGTCATGGACTTTGTTGAACTTACAGGAATCTCATAGGCCCGCTTGCCAAAGGCAAGTTTTATCGCCTGCGTCTCAATAGGATCATTTAAAATTGTAGCTGTACCATGAGCATTAATATAGTCGATGTCTGAATGACCAACTTCGGAATTTTGAAGAGCAAGAGTGATTGCCCTTGCCTGACCATCTGGGTCAGGTTTGGTTAAATGGGTAGCGTCACTGGATGCTCCGTACCCTGCAATCTCAGCGTAGACCCTTGCATCTCTGGCTTTTGCATGTTCCAGCTCTTCAAGCACCAGTATAGCGGCGCCCTCACCTAACACTAGTCCGCTACGGTTCTTGTCAAAAGGACGGGATGCACGCTGTGGATCAGGGTGAGAGGAAAGGATTCCCAGATTCACCCAGGCACCAAAAGTGCCGTGTAAGAGGGGAGAATCAGCCCCGCCAGCCAGAATCATGCTTTCTGCCCCGGAACGAATCAACATGGACGCCATCCCCAGTGCGTGAGAACTGCTGGAACAAGCAGACACTATAGTATGATGTTGACCCGTCAAGTTGTACTTTATAGTAATACGATTGGTGATGACATTGAACATAGTCTTTGGTATTGTCATCGGTCGTAATTTGCGCCAGCCTGAATTGGCAAGTGTCAAATAGCTGGCTTCTATATTACTGCCGGGACCGAGTCCGGTACCAAGAATACACCCAGCCTCTATCGGCTCCTTTCCATCATTCCTTAACCCGGCATCTATCAGCGCACGTCCGGCAGAGCTGAGGCCCATTACCAATGTACGATCACTCTTGGGGTTGAACTTGACCGTAAGGTCTTCATCAAGAAACGAATTATTGACTTCACCGGCAATTTTTATCGGGAAGTCTGATACATCCATATTACGACAATATCTGACGCCACTTTGCCCATGGTCTAGCGCCTGCCAGAAATTCTCAAGGTTATCGCCAAGAGGGCTGACCAACCCGATTCCCGTTACAACTACTCGTCTTGTCACCGACTTTTCACCATTATTTTCTTTTGCACTTATCAGATAATTTTAACGGTTACCAACATCTATTCATTAATCGTTTAGCTCTTCCCGTAACAAGATCAATTGCTTTACAAAACCGAGTTGTCACAAATGAATTAATTTACATTGCCATGTAAACAAATAAATGAGACATGCTTACATTTTGCAAATACTGATTTATTTTTAATAGATACATTAAAATGATTACAAACTTCTTTTCTCTCAATTAAGAAGAAATTGTATTGATGCACAAAATTGCACTTTGTATAAGTTAGAACTGGTAACTCAATCCAATAAAAAACGTTCTTCCCGGTCTGGGCAGATCATCTGGTATTGATGTAGCTCCTGGATCGCTATAATCCTTATCGAGCAAGTTAAAGATCGTACCCTGTATCTTCATAGTATTGAAGAAGTTCTTTCCAATAACAGAAAGATTAAACACGGCATATGAAGGCATGCCATTGTCATTCCTTGAATCTCCTGCCTGTCTATAACGCTTTCCGCTTACAAAGGCATTAAGATTAGTATTGATGTACTTTGGATATTCTACATTTACACCAAAATTACCCTTGTGTTTTGAGACAAATGGCATATTATTCCCAAACGAATCTTGTGCATCCAGAAAGGTATAATTCATAAAGGTGTTGACCTTATCTCCAAAATCTATCTTGGACTCAACTTCAACACCCTGGATATGGGCATCCCCAAAATTTTCATAACGTGCAGTAATTTTGCCCGGTACTGCATTTAAAGTGATAAGGTTATCGTGATCATTGTAGAAATAGTTGATACTACTGGTAATATTTTTATTGAATCTATAACTTAAACCTATCTCATATGAATGTAAGATTTCCGGATCTAAATTCTCATTTCCAAGTAGAGCAGGTTGATTTGAGGTAAATAGCTCAGTGAAACTGGGAGGACGAAATGCCTTTCCGTAAAGTAACCTGAGTGTTGCATTTTCCATGAATTCCCATGACAATGCTGCACGTGGGCTTATTTCCCCACCAAACCCGGTGTACTGATCAAACCTGAAACCCAGTGTGAAGTTCACATTTTTCGTTATATCCCATATATCTTGAGCATAAAACGACCATATCCTTCGAGTTGTTTCTTTTAAAAAAGGAAACTCATCCGAAAAATCTTTAATAGAACTAAGTGCTAGCAGAGACACCGGATTAAAATTCGTTTGAAAACGGACATTTGTTTGTTGAACCAATCTAAATTCCGTACCAATGGTAAGTGTATTTCCATCAAATAGCTCATAGTCTAGTGGTATCTCAGTGCCAACTACCTTTTCGCTCACTCTTCCATCACCGATAAAACCGTTTGGGTAGGTGACAAATCCGGCTGGTGCACCGGATAGCGCTAGACCTGGACTGAATGTTGAACCGTCAGGGAAAGCTTTAATGAAATTATTGCTATCAAATTGATCGTAATATACCCTTGGCCGCACAGTAAATCTGTCCTTAAATGTCTTATTATATCCTGCTTCTATAAAGACATAATTATTTTGCACATCAGACCCTTCAGTCAAGGCAAGCCCTGGTCCGACAAAAGGGCCCTGGCTTTTATTGATATATAATCCCTCGGCATAGAAGTCTTTGTAATTCAATTTAAGATTCAGATCGTACTCTCTCCGGCCATCATCAACTCTTCCCGGCGCGTTTGATGCAGGAATAAAACCGAAAGGCGAAAGTGAACTATCAAGTGCTGTTTGACTATCACTATCAACGATACCGTCAAAACCATTTGTTTCCCGATAACGGGCCATTCCAGAAATACTGAATTCTCCATACACCTTACCAAACACTATATTTCCATCATAGGTATCGAAGCGTCCGTATCCATTAGTAATTTTTATACCATCAATGTCATCTGCGTCATAGGTAATGATATTAATAACCGATAATAATGCATTTTCACCATAGACTGCGGCTCCCGGACCTCTAATGATTTCAATCCTTTTTATATTCTCTACAGGAAAATCATCAAAGATTAGAAAAGCAGCGGAACTCAGAGGAGTATTTACATGATGGCCATCTACCATCACCCTTATTCTTGCTGAGCCGGTAACACCCCTTACTTCAGGAAATACCTCTCCAAAAGATTCCCCCTTTAAGATGGCAAACCCGGGGACCGTCTTTAATACTTCTACTAAAGTCAGATAGCCCATTCGCTCTATCTCTTCATCCGTAATAACCGTCACAATGCTGGGCGCCCTGCTGATAGAAATTTCATGTTTCGTGGCAATGGTTACCATGGCTTCGGCCTGTAACCATCTGATCTCTTCGAAGATCGCTTTTTCTGATTTTTTTGCAGGTCTTGAAATCTCATCAGAAAGGGCTATAGGTATGTTTAATATACTTATTGCAGACAGAACAAAAATGGTAATTTTGTTGAGCATAATTTAGAACCCCAAGAACTTAATTAACTTTCCATCAAGGAATATTAAATTAATTAGACACAGAGTTTCATAAACACAACTTAATCTTAACTAGTGAAATAATTTCCGCAAAAACAGACCTCCGTTTTTTCGAAAATTACAAAGAGACCTGTACTAACGTGAACAGGATAAAGGTACTTGCATTTATACTTCTATATCAAGAATTTCACCAACTTTTTTAAAAATATTGTCAGGATCAAATGGCTTTGTCATAAAATCATCAGTACCAACATCGTTACTCCTCTGTCTATTAATTTCCTGGCCATCTGCAGAAAGCATCAAGACGTAAACATCTTTCATCTTAAGTTTATTTTTAATAGTATTACAAACATCAAATCCATCTATTCCCGGCATCATAACATCAAGGATGACGAGTTCAGGTTTTTCTGTCCTAACTAACTCAATGGCTTCGTTTCCATTTTCTGCAACTAGTAATTCCACCCCTCTATCTTCAAATTCCTCAAGTGTCTCCTGCAGAAGCATCCTCATATTTAATTCATCATCTACTATCAATATTTTCCTTGACATCTTGGTCTCTACCACTAAATAATATGATGTTAAACTACAATATATTTTATTATAAATCAAACTAATTAAATCAGGTTTCAGATGTTTTCGCTCTAGGCCTTAGACACATGGCAGGGAGAATGTGAAATTACTCCCTTTGCCACTCTCACTTTCTACCCATATCCTGCCACCATGATGTTCTACAATCTCTCTGCAGATTGCAAGCCCAAGGCCTGTCCCTTTTGGTTTGTCTTTAAGTCCGTTTCTCACTTGACCAAATTTTTCAAATATCTCCTCCTGATCAGCTTCAGCAATGCCGATACCTTTATCTATTACACTTATCATTACCTCGTTATTTATCTTCCTTGCTCTGCATATTACTGGTCCTTCTTTTGTGAACTTTACTGCGTTGGAAATCAGATTAATCACAACCTGTTTCAACTTATCCTTGTCACCCACAACCTCAGGCAGTTCGCTCTCAACATCTTCTATTATCTCAAGATTGTACATTTCAAGGAAGCTGTCTGTAATATCCATTGCCTGCTCAATAATCTCTGCTACTGAACAGTTTTCCATCTGCCAGTCAGCTTTTCCTGCTTCCATTTTTGATATATCAAGGATATCATTTATCAGTTCAGTTAGTCTAGAACCCTCTAATTTTATGATATTTATATTTTTTTCTATCTGTGACTTTGCTTTTTCTGCCTTTTCGTCATCAACATTGATAAGAGGGAATATAACCTTCTCAAGCTTCATGTTTATGATCCTTACAAAGCCCAAAACTAAAGCAAGCGGAGTTCTTATTTCGTGAGATACCGTGGACAAAAAATCTGTCCTCACTTTATCCTGTTCTTGAAGTTTTGTATTTGCCGCTCTTAATTCAAGTGTTCTTTCTTCCACTTTTTGTTCCAGCGTTCTGCTGTAATCCTCTAATTCCGTGTAGGACCATTCTAGCCTTTTAGACATCTCGACAAACGCGTTGGCTAGGATTCCTACCTCATCTTCTGATTTAACAACAATTTCCTCCGAAAAGCTGAAATTCTCACTGGATAATTCACGAACGGATCCAGTCAGACTTAACAGTGGTTTAGACAACCTGCTTGATATAACATATACTATTATACCACCGACAAACATGAAGATAATTGAAGTAATGATAGCCCAGACAAAAATTTGTCTGGACTCCTTCAATAATTCTTTTCTCATATTTGCGATCTCTTGATTCAGCGGATCCAATGACAAACCCAACCTGAGTACTCCCCATGGTTTTGTACCCGCATTAATTTGTACCACAAACTCTAAGAAAGTATTTCCGTCCTTCTTATACTCGTTAATGGTTGCCATTGTCTGACTGGCAGCAAAAAAGGACGCTTCATCCATAAGTTCTTCCTGCTGAAGTTCCTGTTCTGCGGTATGGATATAAGCCTTACGGGAATAATCCATTAATATGACGTAGCTAAGCTCTTTATCTTCGTTAACCGATTTTGTTATTATTTCGGTTATATTAGAAAGATTGAAGGATGCAATACCGTTTTCAGTCTGGCGGGCAAGGCTATCAGAAAGCATCTTTCCCCGTTCGATAAGTTTTTCTCTCATCAGGGTGGTAAGTGTATTCAACTCTCTGGACAAAGTCCTTTTTTCAGTAAAAATATGGATACCGCTCAGCATCATAAGTAAACCAATAATCAGGCCGATCATGGTCGACATGAGTTTCAAGCGAATACTTTTTTTTATGCGATATTTATCTTTCATATATTTATCACCAGGATATGCAAAATAAACAAAGATATATGAATCTATCTAATAATTTCATTTACCGAATCTAATGCCTCTATATTTAAATTTAATCCGTATTCCTCTACCTTTTTCATATTTATAATAATATGAGATCCGGCAGGACTCTGCACCTTTTCTTCAATTTCCTGGTCTTCCAGTATACCAGAAACAATTTCAGCAGATTGCCTGATCATTGTTGGAATATCTGCTGACATAATTAAAGTCGCACCCAAGCCAGCAAAGGCTTTGTCATAAGTGTAAATCGGCTTTCCAGAGGCCTGGCATTGCTTAAATATTTTATTCACTGATTCTATATCGTATATCGCTATTGGATCCGGGATCAACCAGAGTGCGTCTACTTTCGGTAATAATTTATTCAAAGCCGATTCAATTTTAGCTGGCTTGCTGATCGATTTACCAATAATACTAATCCCTACATCTTTCGCGCTCTCAACAGCAACGTCAACCCATTCCTTATTATACTTTTTACTATACAATATACCTATACTACTCACATCCTGAAAGAAGTAACGGTACATCATCAGTTGTACACCTTGAAGTAGTTCATTCGAAATACCGTAAGTATTTTTATCTATCGGATGACGACGCCAATTTATCACCAGGGAGAAGACTATATTCTTTTTTGCTGCCAGTTTGTAAGCCATCTGGTACGCCTTAGAGCCGATACAATAGATTACAACGGGGTTCATATCAAGAATCATTTTCTTTATCTTTCTTTCATCAATCCACTTACTACCCAGGTCTATTTCACCTTTCAGATTTGTTATTTTTGATTTTAATTCAGATTGTGCCAGAGAGTATTTGTAGATCGACGCGTCAGAATTGAGAACTATTACTCCCTTATCTTCACTGGCGATCAGAGCGCTTGAAATTAATAATGACAAAAGTATTAGCACGACAGAGCAATATATCCCCTTACTAAAAGGAATATATCTCCTCAAACCGTTTGCTATTTTTTTGAAGGATTCGCTCATCATTCTTCCAGGAATATCCTTTCTAGTTCATCCACTTTTTTCCACCCGTCCATCCCAAGCATTTTTAATTTCTTTTTACCATCCAGTACCGTTTCCATCTTCTCAATAATTGCTAATAACAACTTAATGTTTTCGTCAGATTGTTTTGGAACCGCTATTATTGGAAGTAATATTTCCTCGCTTTTTGACAACGACCTCAGAAACCCGTATTGTTTAGGATTAATTGCTGCTAATTTTGCCAGGCTGTTTTCTGTCGTCAATGCAGAATCAGCCATTCCATACCCAACGGCCATCAACGCATCAATATCCTTTGGCACGGTTAATATCTTCATGGAGTCGACAACGTCTCTTTTTCCTTCTCCATGCATTTGCATGAGAACATTTCTTGTGTAATCCTCATTGCCTGAAGAAGCAACAATCTTGCCCTTTAATAAATCAACATTTATAACATTATTTTTTGTAGTTAATATTTTTTCATAAGTTGCTTTACCCTGCGAAACGCCAATAAGTCTAGCCTGCATATCTATCGGAAAGTTTCTTTTTAGTTGTCGAAAATGCCAGCTGGATATCAGAAAAACCCCATCACTTCTTCCTACTATAAATTTTTCGAAGGATTTCCTGTCGCTGAATGGTTGAAACTGATAAGAGCCATAATTTGATAGATATTGGTCAAACTCAGTCTTAAGAGATGCAAAGTTGTTGATATTAGTTTCCGGGTTGTAGAAATAGATTGTATATGTTTTATCAGCGTAAGTTTTAGTAGAAATTAACAGCAACATGCAAGTAAGTAAGAAGAAAGCGATAAGTTGTTGATATATATTATAAACTTTCATTATTTCGTATTTGTTGTATTGCAAAATTGGCATGTTTTCTCGGCAAGAAACAGAGTTCGATTTTAGATTTAAATAACCCTTATATTCTACAAAACTCAGCATAGTCTTCATTCAATAACTTCCGTGTATTAGAAATATATCCTATTTTAAGGCAAATGCTATATTAATTGAGATCGTTGTATTATGTATTAAGGTTATACTCTGTCTAAAACTCGAATCGTAATTCAATCATGAACGACCTACCCTGTTGAGGATAATCTGTAGATACAGTATCTTTCGGAGCAGGATCATCATAACTTTTATCAAAAAGATTAAATACTGATCCTCTAATCTCAAGATTATCTACAAAATTCCTTCCAATAAGCGTTAAATTTACCAGCGCTTGTGCAGGGATATCTCGCCGGGTATCACCATCTTCTCTCGGTCTAGGGCCACTGATAAGGGTAGTAAGATTGGCGTTGGCATATTTCCAGAACCCGGTGTTTATACCAATATTTGCAGTATGTACCGGAACATCAGGTAAACGATTCCTATTCCTTGTGTCTTCTGAATCCTGAAAGGTATAATTGGCAAAAACGTAATTGTCGTTCCCAAAATCTGCCTTAAATTCCGCCTCAATCCCTTGTATCCTGGCACCTCCAGAGTTTTGAATCTGGAGTCCAGTTCTGCTTATTGGTGTTCGTACAATCCTATCCCTTATCCTGTTATAAAAGTAATTAATATTACCCCTTATATGTTTATTGAAATTATAGCCCAGGCCAATTTCATATGTATTTATCTTCTCCGGGTCAAGATTGGGGTCACCAAGCAAGACAGGATTATTTGTAGTGAACATTTCGGAAAAACTAGGTGCCCTGAAGGCTGTTGCAAAAAGTAGCTTCAGGTGTGCGTCCTCTATAAACCGCCATATAAGCCCCACCCTTGGATTGGTTGTACCTCCAAACCTAGTAAACTGGTCATGTCTCACTCCAACAGTCAAGTCAATATCTTTTGTAATGCTCCACTCATCCTGCAGATAAAGCGACCATATCTGTCTTGTAGCACTTCTTCTGGCAAAAGAAAGGTTTCTGGAAAAGTCCTGACGAAATGGGAGTGGCGCAAATGTCACAGGATGAAAACTGTAATCGGAGGACCTTACATCGCCTTGGTGTATCCATTCATATTGGAAGCCGAACGTCAAGTCATTTCCTTCAAATATCTTATAGTTAACGAGATTTTCAAAGCCTATAGTACTCTGCTTAAATCCTACAAGTCCCTGTAAGCCTTCAGGAAATGATCGTCCGAATTGGTCAACAAAACCATTCGGTCGTGTTTGAAACACATTATTCCATCTATAATAATCATAATATACCCTAGGTATTACATTTAATTTTTCACCCAGAAACCATTTGTAAGTAAGTTCAGAGTATGCATAAGTATCTTCTATATTTGTCTCATTATTAAGGGCATGATTAATTCCTATATAGTTTTCTCTTCTCTTATGCATATATTTTCCCTTAATTTCGAGATTATTATATGATAGTTTAAGATTCAGATCTGTTTTTTCTTTTTCATTTTGAGATCTTCCTGGGGTCATGGAGAAGGACGCCGGGAAAAGAATGTCCTGTTCAATTTTTTTACTGAATCCCTCTGTATCAAAATAATCAAAGAATCCGGAAATCTTCAGGCCACCGTATTCCCTGCCGAACAGCAGGTTATAATTTTGAGTATCGAAAGAGCCACCGCTTGCAGTCACTTGAAAACCGTCAATATCCTCCGTATCTTTTGTTATGACGTTAACAACTGCAAGAAATGCATTCTGACCATACAGAGCTGAACCGGGGCCCCTGATAATCTCTATTCTTTTTGCATTTTCAACAACAAGGTCACCAAAACTCCACATAGCTCCACCACTCCATGTGTTATTAACAGAATGGCCATCAATCAAGACCTTCACTTTTGGTGAGGTGTCATCCAGCACCCCTCTTACGGCAATCTCTATTTCACCTGTTTCGTCCATAGAGCTATAAAAACCTGGTACTATTCTCAAAACATCCACTAATGTCCTGAATCCCATTTGTTTTATTTGCCTGGAGGTAATTACAGTCGCTATGCCTGGGGCCTTACTGATGAGTTCTTCGCGTTTTGTCGCAATAGTGATTACGGCCTCTGCCTGGAGCCACTTTATCTCTTCCAAAATTTCATTTGTCTTTTTTGGTAGAATTGAGATTGCTTCAATTTCACTTTGCTTCCCCTGTGTTGGAACCTCTTCAGAAGAGGCCAGAGGCAAATTGAGGAGGTTGCTAGCAGATATGAAAATAATAATAACAATTATTTTTTGCATGTGTTGCACTTCCTTACTGAACTTGGATGTACATTTTATACAAAAATAAAATTAATAATTACCGATTCTAAAAACCCTTATCTCTTATTAAGAGCGCAGGTAACCGGCAAAGTAAATGAGAAAGTACTTCCTTTCCCTGGCTCACTTTCCACCCATATTCTACCACCGTGTCGATTCACAATTTCCTTGCAAATTGGGAGTCCAAGACCAGTCCCTCTTGGTTTGTCTTTAGACGCAATACCAATTTGCTTGAATTTTTCAAATACCTTCTCCTTATCATCTTCACTTATGCCTCCACCTGTATCTTTTACACTTATCAATATTTCGTTATCAATCATCCAAGCCCTGCATCGTATATATCCATTTTCTGTAAACTTCAATGCATTAGAAAACAGATTAATCAAAACCTGTTCCAGCCTATACTTGTCACCTGCAATATCAGGCAGTCCGTCCTCAATGTCACATTCCAGCTCAAGCCCATGCCTCTCAAAGGAGCTGTTGGCAATATCCGCTGCCAGTCCAATGATTTCAGCCACTGAAACAGGTTCCATTTTCCATTCAACCTTTCCTTCTTCAATCTTAGTTACGTCAAGGAGGTCGTTTATAAGATCAGTTAACCTCATGCCCTCTGATATTATGGTGTTGATGTTATTCTTCACCTTCAAGACTGATTCCCTGACATTGTCATCATCAAGTCTGAGATTAGGAAATATAACTTTATCAAATCTTTTGCTTATAATTTTTGCAAAGCCTAATACTGCAGCAAGAGGAGTCCTTAATTCGTGTGATACTATGGACAAAAATTCTGTTTTTGTTCGATCTGCTTCCTGAAGTTTCCTATTTGCTTCTTTTAATTCAAGAGTTCTTTCTATCACTTTCTGTTCCAGTGTTCGGTTGTAATTCTCTAATTTATTTGCTGCTTCTACCAATTGCTTTTTAACATTCATAGCGAGCCCTACCCCGGATGATTTACAGAAAATAATATCGTTCTCTGCAATTCTTTAGAATGATTATTCCGTCGAAACTGCATTTCTTTTTTTTGTCATCTGTCCAAAACATCAATAGCAGAACACTGCCTTGGCAATAGCGATTAAGATGGTGGGAGAATAAGAACCAAAATAATATTTTCTTGATAGCCATTTTTGTAATTACCAGGCATTCGCAATATATCGAAAAAATCAGTTTATGATATCAATATTTTCTAACCAATCTTGGCTCTGATCTCCTGAATTAATTGCTCTTTTGTAACGGTTTTGTCTAGAAATGTAAGATCTGGATCCACATCCTTTAGGCTTTTATAACTCTTTTTGGGCATACCGCTGATTACGATAATTGGAATTTCTGTGCATTCAGGCATACCCTTTAAGTATAAGAAGACCGTATCACCGGTCATCATATCCATCAGCATATCGAGAATAAACAGATCAGGTTTTTCTTCCTCCAATTTTATCATTGCTTCGTCTCCATCATAAGCATGAATAAGCTTATAATCGTTATCTTCCAGCATTTCAGCGTAAAGATCATGAAACACCTGATCATCATCTATTATCATTATAGTTTTTGCCATTCTACTCATCCCTTTCCTTCAACAAAGTGCATTTAATATGCAATAGCAGTTAATATAAAAAACCTTTGCTGCAAAGATATCGATACTAACCACCTTCTGCGGCAAGATCGCCTTAAACTACTTCCTTGTAGGGCTTGAGCACTTCATGTCCTCACCTGTACATCCTATCTTTTTTGATCTTCCGAACCTATAAAAAAAGCCCCGGTTGTCCTTATCTGGACAAACCGCGGCTTAGAGGCTTAGATATAAAAACCTATTTGATGTTAGTCGGCCGAACATTAACCGAACTTCGTGTGCAGGTACTATTCTCACAGGTTTTCTCCCTACAATTGTTAACCTTAAGAATTTTACGTACTAGCAGGCACTATTCTCATAGGTTGACTCCTTACAAATGTCAGCCTTAAGAATTTTACGCACTATCGCGATGAAGCGCTTACAAATAGACAGTAATTTAGTTTATTTTTATGGATAATCGTTCTTTATTGTAATATTAAGAGGAAAATGTTTCAAGAGGAAAGATAGAATAAACACTCTAGATGTGTCTAATCGTATTATCTTATCACAGTCATATACATTAAGATGAGACGGATGTCTGTTTCTTATATCATTTAGTGCTATCCGGATT
>PJEL010002556.1_pt1 | contig 16481 bp, 11 predicted proteins | sample 1853271 | NCBI WGS metagenome assembly PJEL01 (sample SAMN08108733, study PRJNA415343) | Invertebrate metagenome, whole genome shotgun sequencing project. | host: Globobulimina | place: Sweden: Gullmar Fjord | collected 2015-08
GCGGTGTAACCATAGGCTTTTTAGATACAGGTCTAGACCAGTTACAAGGCACATCTTCAGGCTTAGGTTTATCCACAGACTTATATGGTCGAGATAAATTCTGGGGAACTTATGACGCGATAAATAATAACATCAGTAATTATAGTAATGAAGAAAGTGGTCATGGTACCCATGTCGCTAGTATTGCAGGGAATGCAGACTACGACGTGTACGGTAATGTTTATGGTGTGGCGCCAAATGCTGCCTTAGTAGGTATTAAAGCATTTGATGCTGAAGGCAAGGCAACTTATGCTGATGTTATCCGTGGTATTGACTGGGCATTGCAAGTAAAAGACCAAATTAACCTAAGAGTACTGAATATGTCATTCAGTGGCCCTGCCCGCTCATACTACTGGGAAGATCCTTTAAACCAAGCGGTAATGAAAGCATGGCAAGCTGGTATTGTTGTTGTAGCTTCTGCAGGTAATAATGGCCCAGACCCTATGACTATTGGTGTGCCGGGCAATGTTCCTTATGTGATAACAGTGGGCGCTATGACAGATAGCTATACTGAATCTGACTCTACTGATGACAAACTAGCAACCTTCAGTGCTGCCGGACCTACTTTTGAAGGTTTTGTTAAACCTGAAGTTGTCGCTCCTGGTGGACATTTAGCTGGCCTGATGGCTTATGACACTCAAATAGTTCAAGAGCATCCCGAGTTTCATGATGGCGGAAAGTATTTCGAAATGTCGGGAACTTCTCAAGCAGCGGGTGTTGTTTCTGGCGTTGCTGCTTTGATCTTGTCACAAGATCCTTCTTTGACTCCTGATGAAGTTAAGTGTCGATTAATGGATAGTGCTCATGCCGCCTTTAATGATAAAGGAGAGCTTGCCTATAGTGTTTTTCAGCAAGGTTCAGGTGTAGTGAATGCTAAGAGTGCATTGGCAAGTAATGCTAGCGCATGTGCGAATCAAGAAATTGACATAGCCAAAGACCTCTCACAAGAAGAGCATTATTATGGACCTGCTAATATAAATAGTGAAGGAAACTTCTTTATCGAGGGGTTAGGCGATGAATACATTTGGAATGTAAAAAACAGCTTAGATAATACGGGGTTTATCTGGAAAAACAATCTATTAACAGACGGATTTATCTGGAAGAACAACGTATACTTAGATGGCTTCATCTGGAAAAACATGGTTGAAACTGATGGGTTTATTTGGAAAAACAATATGCTTACAGACGGTTTTATCTGGAAAAACAATGTCGATCTTGATAATACCGAAACCATAGGTATTAACAACTGGGTAGAACAACAATAATCCCAAATAGAGAATATAAAAAGGCTACTATGAAAAATAGTGGCCTTTTTGTTTTTTGTTCTATTTAATTGTAGCCCTTTAGGCATTCTAGCCATCAAGAGTGTGCCGTATTGTTCTCTCTTATATCCGTCATTTATTCATTCTCATTAAAGGCTTTACCTTAATGTATAAATTTATCCTTTTTTTCATTCTCTTTATTTCACCAGTGATAAGTGCGCAAGACTTGAGTATTTTGAAATCTTTTGGTGTTAATGATCCAATGTCATATCAGTTTGTCAGAACCATAGCACAAGACAAGGATGGTTTTATGTGGTTTGGCTCTCAAGAAGGCTTACATCGATATGATGGCTATCAATTCCTAAGCTTTCATCATGATGCCAACCAAGCAACTTCACTAAGTTCAGATCTTATAAGTCGTATATTGGTTGATAGTAGCCAGAACCTTTGGGTAGCAACTCGTGGGAATGGACTAAATTTATACCGTGAAAATACTCAAGACTTCATGCATATCACCACTAAAACAAAAGATGCAAAACTAAGTGATGATAATGTAAATGCCTTATTTGAAGACAGTGATGGGAAGATATGGGTCGGTACTGAAAATGGTTTAAACATTATTTCAGTTGAAAATAGTAAGTGGCAAGTTAAACAGTTATTCCAAGAACTGGGCAATTCACAAAGCCTCACACATAATACCGTGCAAGCGATAATAGAATCACATAATAAACAAATTTGGGTAGGGACAACCGGAGGTGGGATTTCTGTTTTTGATTTGCAAGGTCAGTTTGTAAAGTCCTTTAGAAATATAAACAATGGTAAAAAAGGGAAGAAAGGGAATTTAATTAATGCACTCTATCAGGATAAACAAGGTACATTATGGATAGGCACTGTTGAAAGTGGCTTAATTAAATACCAAGCTAATGATGAAACATTTACCGTTTACTCATTTGATAAAAACAGCAACACCTCTATAACAAGCAATACAATAGAAGCCATTTATCAAGACGCTAAAGGACTAATATGGATTGCAACGGATAAAGGCTTGCTCATATACAATGCTCAACAAGATAATTTTCAGCGCTATAACCATTCAGCCAGTAACCCTTACAGTCTGACCAATGATTATGTACTAACCTTTTTTGAAGATAGCGATCAAATGATGTGGATAGGTACCTATTCAGGTGTCAGCCGATGGGATCCTAACATGACGACTTTTAGTCAGTATAATAATCAAAAGTTCCCTGAAATAACAAGCAGTCTAGTAACCAGCTTTACACAGAAATCAACCGAAGAGCTAATATTTAGTATCTACAATGGTGGTATCTATCAATTATCAATTGAGACAAATGAAGTTAATAAATATGATTTTAATCAGTTTTTTAAAGATCTTCGCATAACTACATTATTTTATGAAAATGAAAACCTCTGGGTTGGCACAAGAGCTTCCGGTCTGCTTAAGGTAAATCTAAAGACTCAAAAAATTACGGAATATAAACACGATAACCAAAATAAAACATCGCTTTCAGCCAATAGTGTTACTGACGTGATTAAAGACAAAAAAGGGAATATTTGGGTATCAACATATCACCAAGGAATAAACCGCCTAAATAGCGATGGAAGTTTTAGCCATTACTCTCAAGGAGAGCACCTTACCGACAGAACGTTGAGCAGTAAACACGTTGTACAACTGCTTGAAGATAGCAAAGGGTATCTATGGGTTGCAACTTATGGAGGAGGCATAAACAGGCTTGATACTCGCTCTGAAACAGTATTGCACCTTAGACATGATGATAATATATCTGACAGTATTAGTAGTGATTTAGCTTGGATTATTTTTGAAGATAACAAAGAGAATCTGTGGGTAGGCACACAAACCGCAGGTTTTAATATTTTATCTAAAGAAAACCAGGAAAAAGGTAACTACTCCTTTAGTCACCTCAATATTAAAGATGGAATGAATAGCCGCGCTGTTTATGGAATTATTCAAGATGAAAGTGATGACATTTGGTTTAGCTCTAATAAAGGGGTTTCTAGATATTCACCAGAGCACAATAACTTTAAGCATTTTGATACTAGCCATGGTCTGGTTGATCTTGAATATAATCATGCCTCTGCACTTAAGGGGGGAAATAATACGCTTTTCTTCGGTAGTGCTAAAGGTTTTGTAAGTGTTAAACCTGATAATATTCGAAACAGTAGAAAAGCACCGAAAGTACGTTTAACAAACATATTTAAACTAAATGAAGCAATAGTGTTTGAACAAAGCCTCACTAGCCTAACATCACTTTTTCTAACCCATAGTGATCAGCTAGTTTCCTTCGAATATGTTGGCTTAAATTATACCGACCCAGAGTCCACACGTTATAAATATAGATTGCATGGCTTTGATGAAGAATGGATAGATGCTGGAAAATCTCGTCGTGCTACTTACACCAACTTACCTTCAGGCAGTTATCAGTTGCAAATCATAGCAGGCAATAGTGACAACGTATGGAGTGAACCCTATACGCTTAATATCACAATGAATCCAGCTCCATGGAACACTTGGTGGGCGTATGTCCTCTATGCCGCATCAATCGCTTTGTTATTACTCACCTATTCACGTTTTTTAAACCGAAAACTACTTATTGAACAGCAACAAAAAGCCAATTTAAAGCAGCAAGTAAGAGATAAAACCCAAGAGTTTCAATTAAAAAATGTTGAGCTTGAACAGGCAAATCAACAGTTAGAAGATGCCGCAACCGTAGACAAAGTAACGGGTGTTAAAAGCCGTCGTTATTTAGATATTTATATTGAGCAAGCCAGTCAACTCATGTCTCAAATTCATCAAAATATTCTGCCAGTACAGCGCAGTTTATTGCCTCGTTTATATCTGGTGATGATTAAGCTAGAAAATATAGAGCAAGTAACCAACAGCCAATTAGTCAACCTTACAGACCTACTACTTTATAGTCGAAATAATGATGATTTAGTCATTCGCTGGGCTGATGATAGCTTTGTTATTATCGGATATGAAAAAGAGGATAATACCCGTGAGCTAGTAACTCGCTTAACGGATCGCTTTGCCCAAGTATTAGGTCATAGCATTAAAGCCGATATGGCTTATTCTTTTTACCCCTTTAACTTTGAACAACCTATGGCATTGTCATGGGATCAAGTCAGTGTTATTACTGAACATGCCTTAAACCTTGCTCGTAATAACAATATGAGTTGGCTAGGACTTTATGCTCCTAAAGTTCAGCCATTTAACTATTTAGAGGTTATTCAACAACAGGATGTTGATGAATTAAGTAAGTTAGTTAAATTAAAGCAGGGGTAGTTTAGATTAGCCTGCTTTATATCTTCAAACTAGATAATAATGAGCAGTCCAAACTGGCAAGTAAGTGAAGGTTTGTTGATCATCAGCGTCATGATCTAAGGCGTGATGATGATGATTTTTGGAACTGATGTCGACAAAGCCCACAATGAAGAAAGCGCGGGAAGCAAGCGCCTATGGGGAATGTATCTCTGCGGGTGGTGGTTGCAGGGTGGTTTTTCTGTTAACTTGCCTAGATTGAACGCGGTAAGTCACCATAAGTCGAATTACCTTCATAAATACTCTCTCCTTTGTCGATGTCCTAGCGCCTTTTCAGTCATCAAGACGAAGCTACCCCTAACAATTATCCTGTCATTTTGTATGCTGGGTTAATGATTTTCTCTGGCGGTGCGCGTGGGTAGTTGATGCCGATAAGCAACTCAATGATAACCATCGGGGCATGACACTTAGGGCAGATAAAGGTGTCAGCATAATCTGTCGTTTTTTCTTCACCCTCTGTTTGCTCTGACGGCTCAGGCCCCTGAACATGCAACAATAGCCTGGCTTGTTTCAGGTTGCGTTTTCTCCCTGCATTCGCCACTAAACCATAATGACGAATACGGTGAAACCCCGATGGCAGCACATGCAGAAGAAACCGACGTATGAATTCATCATGGCTCAGTTGCATTATTCTCTGTCGACATTGTTCTTTAACGCGGTAATTTTTCCAGCGAAAACTCACTGACCTTTTATCCATTGAAACCAACCGACTATTGGCAATAGCCACGCGATGGGTATACCGAGCCAGATAATTCAATACCGCCTTTGGCCCAGCAAAAGGACGTTTCGCATACACCACCCATTCCATCTTTTGATGACGATTGAGCCACTGAGTAAATGGCTCGGCATCTTCAATTGAACGGCACTCACCAAAGAACATGAGTTGATGATGTTCATACGCTTCGCGCAACTTCTCAAGGTATAATCGCCGAAACAAGCGTGACAATACCCGAACAGGCAAGAAGAAGCCTTTTTTACACGAGAGCCATTGTTTGCCATCCAAAGATAGCCCACCACCAGGAACAATACCATGCACATGAGGATGATGTGTCATGGCACTACCCCATGTATGTAACACGAAGGTGACTCCCACTTGTGCACCTAAATGCTTTTTATCTGCCGCGATGGTTAATAACGTTTGCGCTGCTGTTTTCATCAAAATGCCGTACATAACATCTTTGTTGTAATACGCTAAGTTGGTAATGCCCGCTGGCAAACTAAACACTAAGTGATAATACTCCACAGGTAACAGCTCTGCTTGTCTGGCTTCTAACCAACGCTTAGCTGAGCTAGCCTGACATTTGGGGCAATGGCGATTACGACAAGAGTTATAGGCAATCTGGTTGTGATGACATTCAGGGAAATGCAGCACATGACCACCGAGCACACGGGTTCGACAGTGTTCAATGGCTGACATCACTTTGTGCTGTGCTAACCCTAAATGACCCGCATGTTCATTGCGGTAAGTTTGACCCGAAGCGCGAAACACATCCGCCACTTCCAGTTTTGGGCGAGACATAAATAACTCACTTCGTCTCTTTATTTTTCTTCGTTTTTTTCGCTTTCTTCTTCATGATGGTGTCCAGCGGACTCGTGACTTCTTTTAATAAATCAGTGGCAACTTGCGCATACAAGGCGGTGCTATTGAGTTTACTGTGTCCTAGCAACACTTGTATCACACGAATATCCACTTTAGCTTCCAATAAATGCGTGGCGAAACTGTGACGCAAGGTATGCATGGAAACTTTTTTAGTGATGCCTGCTGTAGAAACGGCGGCTTTACATATCCGGCTCAAATGGCGAGAAGTCATATGATAGATAGGGTTATTGCCCGGAAATAACCAGCCCCCTTTAAACATCTGTCCCTGTTGATTAGCGAAACGCCACCAGTTACGTAAGTGTTCAAGTAATACAGGGGATAGCATGGCATAACGGTCTCGTTGGCCTTTACCTTGTTCAACCCGTAGTGCCATACGTTCACTATCGATATCGCCGACCTTAAGATTGACGACTTCGCTCACCCTCAAACCTGCGCCATAGGCTACGGCCAATGCAGCTTTAAATTTCGGGTGCATCGCCGCATCAATGAGCTGTTTGGCTTCATCCATGCTTAGTATTTCGGGTAACTTACGGGCGACCGGTACACTGCTGAGCTTAGACACTACTTCAGGTCTATCGAGTGTGATGTTGTATAGGAAACGCAAGGAAGTCAGGGTGACATTGATTGTTTGTCCTGAAGTGCCGATGTTGACCAAATGTAATTGAAATAGTCGTAGATCTTCAGTCGTGGCATCCTCTGGTGAGCGTTGCAAGTAATCACAGAGCTTAGAGATGCCTCTAACGTAGGCCACGAGACTACCTGAGCTGAGTTTACGTAAAGTGACATCTTGCTCAAGACGTTTAATTAACAGTGGTGGGAAATAAGTGCTAATGTTCATGAGATTAACTCCTCTGGTTGTAGGCGAAATGCCTGAGGAGTTAGAGTAGAAAAAAGCACAAATGTTATGAGGAAATGCAGTGCTAGCCAAAAACACCATTACCGCGGGAGCGGTTTAGTTCTTGGTGGTAATAGTGATGGTTAGCTCTTAGTCGGTTTGGAGGCGTTAGCGCCATAGAGTTTAAATTCGAATGTCAACTCCCCTTGAAGGTAAGAACATAAAAGTGGGGTGTTTTGCTTTAATAATTAGGGCTACTTTGACAATCCGGAATTATGTACATACAATGTACATATGATTAAATTCGAATGGGATGCAATCAAAGCTGCATCAAATATCAAAAAGCACGGTATATCTTTCAAAGAAGCTCAATCAGTCTTCTTTGATGAATTCGCCGTGCAGTTCTTTGATCACAAGAACTCCGAAACAGAAGATCGCTTTTTGATGCTTGGAATGAGTAATGAAACAAACCTACTCCTTATTTGTCACTGTGAGCGTGACGAAGGAAATACCGTAAGAGTAATTTCAGCCAGAAAAGCAACAAAAAACGAACGTAATCACTACCAGCGAGGGCATTAATTATGAAAGATGAATATGATTTATCAACTATGAAATCGCGTAAAAACCCTTACGCGAGCAAACTTAAAAAACCTGTCACAATGCGTTTAGGTGAAGATGTTATTTCTTATTTTAAAGGTATGGCTGAAGAGTCAGGTGTTCCATATCAAAGTCTTATCAATCTATATTTACGTGACTGCGTGGCAACACACAAAAAAATTGACATCAACTGGCATGCATAATCGCCTATACAAGTTGCTCTAACAGAAAAATAACAGTTGACCATCGCTCCGCTATTATAGCCAAGCATTATTTTCCGCTTAGAAAGGCGTTAGAATTTACTACGAATCGGTGAGTAATCAGCATGAGAGTAAAAATAGACGATATTATTGACGCCGTAGATTTTGATAGTGATATGAGCGAGTCATTTTTAAATACTAAGACGGAACAAGTCTGTATGTTTACTGATGAAGAGCTCCGAGCAGCAGAAAACGATGTAGATTTATCTTATTCTGCAGACTGGTATTGTGAAGCTGTTGCTAGTGCCAAACATTATTTAGAAAACCCGGATGATTATTTGTCTTTGCCTGAAAAATACAATTTTAATGAGTACCGCATCATCGAGAAATTTATCGTTCGAGTGGTTACTCCTAAGCAGTCAGAAATGTTATCCCAATCGATACATGGTAAAGGTGCATTCCGCAGGTTTAAAACTGCGCTAGAAAAGCTTGGGTTGGTAGATGAATGGTATAAATATCGAGGTCAAAAGTTGCGAGAGTTTGTTGAGTTTTGGTGCAAAGAAAACAAAATTGACTTTGAGTAAATAAATCTTAGTATCAACTTTGAAGTGCGGAAAACTGTTACTTTTCTGTGGCGCTCAGGGGGCGAAAACGCCATAGAGTAAATATTCTAATATTGACAGTTCCTGAAGACAAAGGACATAAAACTAGGATGAATTACTCTGAAAGGTTAATTTTAAAATATCGATATTTCGATGTACTTATATGTCTATATGATTTTTAAATGTCATTATAAAACATTAGCTTAAGTGGTGCTCTTGAGCTGACTTATGTGGTCAACTCGAGTAATTTAGTAACCGCTTGATCTATTTACAATAGTTCAAGCGGTGCTCTAAAATCCTTTCAAATCAAATCGTTATATTCAATAAATGGTACACGGTTAGGTACACGGCCTCGAATTTCACTTCCTTAAATTTAGTCATCATTTTTAGCCTCAATTTCTTGCCTGATAAACTTCTTACTCAATTTTAACTTTTCAAAAATAGCATCGTCAGTATTTTACAAAATAGTGGTACACACTTTGGCACACGGTTGTTAAATATTGGCCAGCTTGAGTGAGCATCGTGCAGGCAGTTTCTGGTTTTAAGTATTTATGCCTAAGGAAAGATACTCTCTATTTTTTAGTGTTTTCAAAGGTGTTTCGCCAAAAATACTGGCATAATGTCGGTTAAACCTTGACATATTAGTAATACCACAACCTTGTAGTATCCTTCCAATAAAAGGCTTATTCTGAAAGTCACCATTCTCTAAAAATGTATTAATTTTCCTATACCTTGCATTTATTATCATCTGATTAGGTGTTCTTCCCCAGCTAGAAATACACAAATAGTGCAGCTTTCTAACAGAAAGGTAAGACTCAGAAGCTAAGTTTGAGACGTTTAGTTTTTTGATGGGAAGGGAAAATAGTAAGTCTAAAACCCTCTTTCTTTCTTTTGACTTAATAGCGAGTTTTGGTTTGTCTTGTCTGATCAGATTACGATCAATGTAAGTTACGAGCAGAGAATAAATACTCGTTTCTAGGTCAAGGTTAGAAACAGCGTTATTTAAGAAGCTTTCGTTAGATAGTTGTTCATAAGCATAGTTAACCTTATTAGCAATAACACATTGATCAATATTGTTGACTGTAAGCTTACGTATATCATTTGGATTTCCAAGTAGAAGGTCTAAGTACTCTTCTATTTTTGCTTTATCTAAAACTACAGCAGAAACATCAAAGTTGGCTGGAACAATAGCATTTAATGTTTCCCCTCCAAAATCTAAGATTTGATTTTTATCACCCATGTCTAATCCATTAATTTGAATGCCACAGGATGATTGGTTATTAGGAAAAATAAGTGAGATAGAGTTATCTTGAGCTTTACTTAGGTGAATGTGCTCTGCTTTTGAGCTTCTCTTCTCTATTATGCATGATGATGTAGTTTGGCGTTTTAATTTGCCTAAGAATGGGCCATTCTCTAACTGGATCAACTCAGCATCTAGGAACTCATAACTTTGTTGGTACTCCTCAATGGTACTATACTGTTCCATCGCGAACTCTCCGCTGTGTCTACTTCATTGAAGATGGGGTTTTATCTGTCAGTGTTTAGCTGTATATATTGTATTACCACAAACCTAATGCGCACAATATCATGTTTTGTAAAGTCAACGAAATAAGCTATAGCGGTTAGCCTTAGTTATACTCATACGATATGACTTTTCTTATTGTATCTTTAATACAGTTATTAAAAATGTACATTTTCTGCAAATTTACCTCAGTCCTTGTTAATCCTCTTAATATGAAAAAATACTTCATATAAAATACATCTCGATTTCAGGGGGACTCAATATCATCCCAAATTATCTGATCCCTCTTGCATTCGGCGACTTTTCACTTAGTGCTTCATAACTTATTTTATATAAGCGCTAAGTGTCAATTAAATTTTATGATGTTTGCATTTGTATGCTTGGAGAAGGTGAATGATAGGAATAACTCCAGCTCCAATCTGTGATTCTGTTCGTTACATGAATGAGCTATTAATTAAAGCTATTGAACTATGTACGTTAGCTTTCCTTTAAGTCAACGAAGCTCACAAATGACAAACATCGCAACTAGGAAAGATTTAATGACTTCGAAGCAGGTTACTATGACTAACTCATTACCTACAACTCATTGGGAACTCGAAAAATATTTAACTCAAGGTATTTTCTTTTCCATCGTTCATCAAAGTACCAATGCCATCGTTTTAACCGATGCAAAATACAATATTATTTATGCGAACTGTAAGTTTGAAGATATAACCGGGTACGCATTAGCAGAAGTCCTCGGCAAAAATCCGAGAGTTCTGCAATCAGGAAAAACCCCAAAAGAAACCTATATAAGCATGAAGGACTCCTTGGATAAAAAGGAAATTTGGCAAGGTGAATTCATTAATGTGCATCGAGATGGGCACGAGTTCGTTGAAGAGGCAGTGATATCACCTATTTTAAATGAAAATGGTGAATTGCTTTGTTACTTAGCTGAAAAAAAAGATATTACAGCCTTAAAAAAAGCAGAAACGAAAATACATAATCTCGCTTATTATGACTCGTTAACAGGTTTGCCAAGTCGTGCATATTTTATTGAGAAACTTCAGCGTTTGGTTGCTGAAGCTAGCCCGCAAGAAGGCAAAATTACGGTGTTATTTGCCGATTTAAATCGCTTTAAAGAATTAAATGATACCCATGGACATGCTATTGGCGATATAGCATTAAAAATTGTGTCAAAGCGCTTTCGTTCTGCTTTAGGGAAAGATGATTTATTAGCAAGAATTGGTGGTGATGAATTTGTCATATTACACCGACACAAAAGCGATTCATCGATAGAAAATTTATCGCAAGCGATAGCTAATTCTCTAGATGAAAATATAGAAGTCAAGTCTTATGAGCACAAGCTTAGCGTAAGTATCGGTAGTGCAACATGGCCAAATGATACACCCTCGATATCTGAATTATTAATGTTTTCTGATATAGCAATGTATAAAGCTAAGTCATTGAATTTATCATATTTTCGATATGATAAGAAATTGGGAGAATCCTCCAATCGAGAATATGTGGTCTCCCTGAAATTAGAGCAGGCAATTGCCCAAAGACAATTTTATCTTGTTTATCAGCCTAAAGTTGATTTGAAAACTAATAATATTATCGGTGCCGAAGCTCTGTTGCGGTGGGAAGAGCCAACATTAGGCAGTGTTAGTCCCGTAGAGTTTATACCTATTGCTGAATCTAAAGGTTTGGTGCGCCCAATTGGTGCATGGGTATTACAGCGTGCTTGCCAGCAACTTAGAGAGTGGGCTGAGCAAGGAACTCCATTACCAGGAAAGTTAGGAGTAAATGTATCTATTCAACAATTAGAATCTTGCTCCTTTCTTCATGATGTCAGAATGATTTTGGAAAAAGAGGGAATATCTCCAACGCAAATAGAGTTAGAGATAACAGAGTCTGTTTTGACTAAAGATCCCAATTTAATGATTAAAACTTTATCTGATTTAACTAGCTTTGGGTTGAGTATATCAATTGATGATTTTGGTACAGGTTACTCGTCATTGGCCTATTTAAAGAAGTTAAGACCTCAAAGTTTGAAAATTGATAAGAAATTTATCGATCACCTTTGTAATGATATTGATGACTATGAAGTTATCAAATTTATTATAGGTTTAAGCCAGCATTTTGGCTTAAGTGTGGTCGCTGAAGGCGTTGAACATCTAGGCCAAGTTGAATTGTTAAAGGAGTTAGGCTGTGACATTGCACAGGGATACCTTTTTTCAAAGCCGGTTAAGCCAAATGAATTGGTCGCTGCATATAAAAAACATGGCAGTGATTATTAACCGTCTCAGGAATTAGATAGGCATAAATACAAGTGAACTACCCATTTGATGCATCTTTACGTCTAAATCAACCCTCATTAGTAAATTGACTACTTGTTCGTTTTCTATGTTGGTTTTTAAGGTGGTGTTTGCGATACCTATGAAGGTCAACCAGCTATAGGCTTAGTCTTCATCCTTTTTATTCGTGTATGGAAGAAAATAATATGAAAAATCTATTTCGCCTGTTAACAATTAAATCTAAGTTAATGTTAATAATTGTTATTGCAGTAGGCACAGTAATTCTCGCTCAGGCGTTGAGCTTAAATGAGCTATGGAATAACTTAAATAGCAACAAGCGTGAAGAGCTTAGGCATATCATTGAAGTAGCTTATTCTGTTATTGAGCAGCAAGATAGGTTAGTCAATAATGGGCAGATCACTCTGGAAACAGCAAAAGAAAATGCTAGAAGGCAAATATCCACACTGTCATATGGTAAAAATGAGTATTTTTTTATTTTTGATAGCCAGTACAATATGGTGATGCACCCAGTTAAGCCTTCGCTTGAAAAGAGTTCTCAAGAGCTTTTGGTAGATAGTAATGGCTTTATGTTTTTTAAGAGTATGGTCGATAGTGCAGTTGCCAGTGGTGACAGCTATGTTGATTATGTTTGGCCAAGATCTGGAGAGACAGAACCCGTCAGAAAAACCTCGTATGGACGATACTTTTCTTCGTGGAACTGGGGCGTTGCTAGTGGGCTATACACTGATGATATCACTAGCTTGTATTGGGCAGAATTTAAGTCAGCAGCCACTTCTACTTTGCTGATTGTGGTTGTACTTAGTTATGTGGTTTTTCTGGCAGCACGCTCTATTGTAAAACCTCTAAAATATCTTGAAAATAAGATTGTGAAAATATCCCAAACAAAGGACCTGACGATACGTTCAACTTTGCAAGGTAGAGATGAATTGGCTGATATCAGCTTGGCTGTAAATTTAATGCTAGATAGCTTTCATAACACTTTAGTTGATATGTCTTTAGCGGCAGAGCAAGTAGCCAGTGCTTCGACAGAGTTATCAGCAACGACTAATCAAACAATGTCAGGTATGGATACGCAGAAGTCGGAAACTCAACAGGTTGCTAGCGCTATGATGCAAATGGCTACAACAGTACAAGAGGTGGCGCAAAATACATCCGATGCAGCAAAAGCATCTCATGGAGCATCAGAGGCATCAGATGCGGGCAAAGCAGTAATATTGACTACCAAGAATTCTGTTAAAGAGCTTACGGGTAAATTAGAACGTGCAGAAGTATTAACTAATCATCTTGAAGGCCAAGCAGCAAATATATCATCAATATTAGCTGTAATTACGTCAATTGCCGAACAAACTAACTTACTTGCCCTTAATGCTGCTATTGAAGCGGCCAGAGCAGGGGAGCAAGGACGGGGATTTGCTGTTGTTGCTGATGAAGTTAGAAGCCTATCATCAAGAACGCATGAGTCTACAAATGAAATTCATCAAGTTATTACTGAGCTTCAATCGGGCTCAAAAGCTGCAGTCAAAGTGATGAGTGAAAGCAAGAGAGCTGCTGATTTAGTCGAAAACAAGGCAATTGAAACAGAACAAGCTTTCGTGGAAATTACTAATGCGGTTGAAGAGATTGATGCCATGACCAATCAAATAGCAACTGCATCTGAAGAGCAAACGGCCGTTGCGGAAGAAATTAATCGCAATATTAATAATATCAGTATTATTTCTGAAGAAAGTGCTACAGGAGCCCAGCAAACAGCTATGGCAAGCGAAGAGTTAGCTCAATTAGCTATTACCATGAAAGGTGATATTCAGCAATTTACCTTGAACTCTTGATAACTTATTTTTACTTGAGCTAATTCCTAGATAGCTTAGACTTATAACTAGCCAGAGAGCGGTTATTTTATTTATCCGTAATATAACCGATTGGAAAGGGTTTATGTTTTCATCAAAAAATTACTTTACACTAGATAATGTGAAATATAGAAGAGTAAATAAATCTGAAATTATTTTGGGCTATGAGCTTAGATATTCTGTTTATAACAAGTTGGGTGAGCTATTACTTAGACATAACAAGGTGATAACAACTAATCGCCAACAGGAAACGATACTAACTCAAGGGTTTATGCGAGAGGAAGACGAAATACTTTCTCGGCGAGCAAAAGATAATATACCAGCTGATATTAACAAGAAAAATATTTTTGAGCTTAAAAACTCTTGGCTTAGTGAACTTTATTTCTTATTGATTGAGAAGCAAAGTTCAAAGCAGTCAAATTTTTCTTATCGCATCCTACATTTAAGCTTAGAAATTCAATTACAGGCGCAACAAAATTGCGATTCCTTATTGGCATTATTGCAACTCGATTTGGATAGCCATTATGGGTTAATTCATGCCTTACACGTTGCCGTTTGTTGTGAAATAATTGGTAAGAGTAGCGACTTAGATCAAATGCGAAGACTTCCTCTTATCGCTGCAGGCTTGACACATGACTTGGGCATTATCATAGAGCAAGATACAATCAATGAGCAAAAGCAATCATTAACTGAAAAGCAATGGTCACATATAAAGCAACACTCGGTAAGAAGTTCAAATATGTTATGCAAACTAGGTGTTGATGATCATGGATGGTTAGATGCCGTGAGGCATCACCATGAGAGAATGGACGGTTCTGGTTACCCGGATAGTTTACAAGGTGCACAATTATCACTCGAATCAAGAGTTTTAGCCATAGCAGATATATATTCGGCTATGGTACGTCCAACTATTTATCGAGAAGAAAATATCGGAAAAGAGGCGCTAGCAGAGTTATACAAAATGCGTGGAAAACAGGTAGATGCTAAATTAGTAGAAGACTTTATCGGTGCCATTGGTATTTATCCTCCTGGCTCACTAGTTCGTTTAGCGAATAATGAAATAGCAGTGGTTTATGCTAGGGGCATTAAAAAAAATGTTCTTGATGTATATTGTTTAATTTCACCAGATAATGAACTTTACCTAAAACCGATAATGAGGAAAACACATAGGGATCCTTATAAAATAATTAAGGGAGAAAAGCTATGTGAACACAAAGCATTACTTGAAACTATTGAAATGTTATGGAGCCACTAAGAGTGCTATATTTTTTATCTAAAAGCCATAGTACTTAGCTGGAATAACTAGTGATCTTTCTGATGAAAAGTTAATTTCTGTAATTACTTTATTAGGAGTACGGCTAGCGCATTTTAACTCCAGACTCCAATAGGGCTGAGCGATAATCATCGTCTAGTTCAGTCATTCTTCTCGCCAGAGCAGCTAACTTAGTTATATCCTGTTTAAATAGTGCATCATTAATAACGAAGTCAGGCATAGTGTAACCATAAGAACACTTATTTTCTTTAGAATGGTTATTAAACTTTACCGTAAGTATGGCTGCCTGATGTCTCTATTATTCAGACTCAATAATTTCCTAAGCCACTTGGCTATGGATAAAATACAATTGGCCATTTTATTTAAAATTTTAATTGCACCTTTGCATACAATCATTGACCAGGTCAGACATTCATTAATGTGGTGCAGAATCACTCATACCAAAGTGGTATGTGACGTTAGTGAGTTAGCTTTCTAAGGCGGAAAGGGGGCGGAAGCGCCTTAGAGTATATATGCTAATGTCAGCTATTCTTGAAGATAGCTGACATTATAGTGGGAGCAGTTAGGATCGCTCTTTCAACAAAAAATCAGCAATGAAAATCAATCAAAAAATGTCCGCAATTGGCTAGCTCTTGACCTAAAGAACAATCGGTAGATAACGTCAACAATGCGCACTTCGTTGCCGTTTTACGATAGCCAAAAAATGCCACAAAGCTGGCATGACTTGAAAGCTATCTTGATCCGTATCTCTTGATCATTTGGTAAAAAATCTGAGATAAGCGATGTTAAGAACTTCACTTCCATTGCTAGTAGATAAGCAGGCGTAAAGTTACTGAAGGAGGCTGTAGTTTCAGCCACTTTGATAACTTCAAAGTGGCTAAGTTTACACAATAATTGCCAACTGATTTGCAAGCTCTTTTAGGTGGCTGAATTCAGTACTCTGTTGCACATTAACCATTAATCAGGAAGTGTGCATATATACTCGCAGCATAACCAAGTGCGATGGCCCAACTCCATTTCATATGACTAAAAAAGCCGTACATGCCTTTTGA
>PJEL010002557.1_pt1 | contig 16481 bp, 15 predicted proteins | sample 1853271 | NCBI WGS metagenome assembly PJEL01 (sample SAMN08108733, study PRJNA415343) | Invertebrate metagenome, whole genome shotgun sequencing project. | host: Globobulimina | place: Sweden: Gullmar Fjord | collected 2015-08
AAAAAGAAAGAAGCGCCTAAAAAAGATAACAAGGCGAAGAAAGGTCAGTCTAAAAAGGATTCTAAGAAGAAAGAATCTAAGAAAAGCAAAGCAGAAATGCTAAGCGCAACGGCTGAACCGAAGAAAGAGAAAAAAGAGAAGAAGAAAGAAAACAAACCGAAAAAGAAAGCGGATACGCCTAAGCCACAACGTGACGACAAAAGCGGCCGTAACTCTATCGAGTTTTTCTAAACTACAGCGCTAAACTGCTGCTCTAAGACTATTCGCTTAGAACTATTCATTTGAAAACCAAGCAACGTTAAACCTCGGTTTTACGTTAAGCAGATATCAAAAAGGCTCACTATCTAGTGAGCCTTTTTTGTCGCTGAGACTTATGGGGCAAGCGTTATAGTTAAGCCGTTATCTTACCAAAAGCGTTGTTATTCCATTCTACCCAGTGTGTTGGATAATTTGTTTCCAAATAGCCAGTTCGTCGTAAAGCACATATTCACGGCGCAGCCCCCAAGGGCCGAACTCTGCATGACACGCTCCCATGATGTAAACCTCGGCTCTAGTCGGCTGACCAAACGCACCATAACCTTCGTGTTTACCTTGCAGCGACCATCGGATGGCTGCACGTGGAGACATCATGTCGTCTTCAAGACCAATACGGTGGTGAATCTTAAACTCTGCATTTGGGAAAGAAGAACGTAATTGAACCCAAAAGTGGTCGATCTCAGAATGTGACAGGGCAGATTGGCCGCCTGCATATTCTCCAATACAAGCACGATCGTATTCTTGGGGAATCACACTCAGCTGAGCGTTCATTATGGCGCGTAAGATTTCTTCGTACTTGCGCCCCCATTGGTTGTCATTACCAACACCTAAGTACGGACCTTGTTGGTCGCATGCAGGGGTGAATACCGGTTGGCACTTGTCGATTCCGCCGCTTTGGTCGATCAAATGTTGCGTGTAAGCCTTTGGTGTATAACCGAGTTGTCTTGCGATTGAACCTTGATCTCGGATGAGCCATTCATCGTTGATTTGGTTATTAATGGCGTGACAGTCCGCAATGATTCTAAATTTAAGCTTGGTGCCGGTTTCTTTGTCGGTTGCTGTCGAAATAATACGGTGTGACGACAGCATGCCTTGTTCTGGCGAACCGCTCCAAATCACATCTTCGCCAAACAGGGTTCGGTCTGGATATTGAGCAAGCACTGCCAAAGTCGCGTTTATCACGTCTTTGTTGCCGACAGCGATGCCTTGAGGGGTTCTTACTACGATATCTTCAGAGTAATAGTCATGTAGGGTGTGTAAGCCACGATCTTCCCAGATCTCTTTGGTAATGCCTAATATGTAATCGGGAAAATTTTGCCACTTTGGGGCAAATCCAGTCATAGTCATTGTTCTATCCTTGATGTTACTTTCTCGTGGCGAGCCTAAGCTAAAGCCTGACTCATTCGTTTAATTATGTGTTTAACGCTCAAACTGACGATAGCGCGCTTTGTTGATTTCTTTCATTCTCGCAAAAACATCCACGCCGAGCTGGTGGTAGACGTCGAGCAGATCGACCAACACCCAGTTTTCTCGAATTTTGTCCCCTTCAACTCGCCAGAAGTCGAGGCTTCGCATCGTGATGTTTTGATTGGATGGCGCGATACCAAGCCAACCACTGCCTGATACTGTCATCTCCATTCCTGGCCACGCGGTAAAGGCAACGTAGTTGTTGTCAGCAAACAAGTATCCATTACCTTCTTTGGTTCGGCGATCGGGCAGGGCATTTAAAAATGGTATTTGATGCCAATTTCTAAACCCAGAGATTCCCCGACCGGTTCCGATACCAGAAGGCCCGTACCAACTCATTTTAGGGTGCCAGAAAGCGTCGAGGTTCATGGCTTCCACACCGCCTTGAGCGTGCTTTGATAAACCGTTCAGCATTTCTGACACTATGGTTAAGCTTGTATCAGCCTGTGTTGCATTTGTTCGTCCTACGATGCCGTCCAATGTTGCAGGAGCCGGTGGGTGCCATTCTCTACCAAGGCTTGGTGTCATCGGCCACGCATTTGCCTGCATCATTAGTTCAGGAATATCCCAGAGTGCTTGAACTTCGACTACCTTGCCGGATTCAAATCGATAGAACTCATGAAAGCGCATAGAGACTTGATGTCCGGTTGGCGGGATATCAAGCCAAGGTTCCAGAAAGCGACCCGTGTAATAGCCAGCACAACCTACCCATTGTTGCCCGTTTGCCTCGCCACCCATGGATATGTAGGTGCGCTTTTCTAGATCAGGTATCGCGTGCAGCAAGGGTTGATAAAGATCAGATATCAGCGATTGTTTATTGGCAAGTTGTTCGAATGGATAGCCATATTGGAGCGTTGCTGTATCACTGATTAACTCATCCAGTTCGCTTTCAACGGCTGAGAGCTCAAAGTCATACATAACATTATTGAGCGCACGAATGCGCTCTTTATTGTCAGAATTGGACATCAACCACCTCTAACGTTCTTGGTAAAGAGGGTTGTTTTTGGAGTCTTTGTTTTCCCAACCATGACCAGAGAAAGCATCGACACCTAATTGAGCCATAACGGCAGGGAAATCGACCATTACATAGTTGTCGACTATCTTGCCGTCGACTACTTTCCAGAAATCCATGTAGCGGATAATCACTTTCTTACCGGTTGCTTCAATTCCCATAAATGGACCAGAATGAATCGCCTCTTGGCGGCCAAACGCTGCACACCATTCACCTTGGGTTAGGCGAGCCTCATCAATACAAACCTTGTCTGAAAACGCGGCTTGGAAAGGGCGCTGCCAGTTTTCTTGGAACTCTTGTAGGTTGTCTTTGAAGCCGCAACCTGCGTTACCCATCCAACGGAAGCTTTCAGCAAAAAAGCGTCCCATGTTGTCGATATCGTGGTCGTTGAGTCCATCGACCATTGAATCGATCACATGTAGCGTCTCATCGGTTTTGGTCAGGTCGTTATCATTGGTTAACGCTCCTTGCTCAGGGCGAGGTGATACGGGTGCAGTATCTTGCGTTGTTGGGTGTTCACATGTGTGTGTCATTAGTAATCTCCTTTTATCCTTTAACAGCGCCGGCAACCAAGCCTGATACGATCTTTTTCTGGAAGAAAATGATCAGCGCGACGATCGGTAATGTGATTGAAACTGCACCTGCAGCGGTCATAGACCAGTATTTAATGTCATCGGCACCAAACTGCGATATCGCAACTGGCATCGTTGCTGCATTTGTTGCGGTTAACGTCAGTGGAATTAAGAATTCGTTGTAAGCCAATAGGAAAGTGAACAAGCCTGTCGTGATAATACCCGGCCACATTACAGGGACGATCGCTTTAGCAAAGGCTTGGAATTGATTACACCCATCCATCATCGCTGACTCTTCTAGCTCTTTAGGAATGTTCATGAAGAACGAACGCATCATCCAGATAGTGAAAGGTTGGTTAATTGCGACCAGTACAAGGATTAACACGATGTGCGTATCGTAAAGCCCAACCATACGGGTGAACTCGTAGTAGGGGATTAAGAATACGGTATGAGGCAGTGAACGGAACACCAACGCCAGCATCAGTAACCAGAAGCCCAATTTACCCGGGTAGCGAGCCAACGCGTAACCCGCAAAACAACCGATGCTCAGTGAAATCACCACCACACCAAGCGTAACGATGACGGAGTTAATCAAGAATTCACTGAATCCGAACTCTAGCCATAAGTTTGCATAGTTCATTGCGGTGGGTTCGAAAACCCAAACTGGTGGATTAGAAAACGCATCGACCGGTGTTTTAATGGACGTCATAATGGTCCAGAAAAATGGAAAGGCACAAAACAGAACCCACAAGCCCATGATTCCATACACCATTATCTTTTGAATATTTAGGTTACTTGGGTTCATGTGCGAATTCCTTTTTGCTCTTTGTAAGTCAGGTATAAGAAAGGGATTAGTAGTACGAATATGCCTAACATGGTTAATACTGAAACGGCGCTTCCTTTTGCCACAGCGTCTTGCACAATGCCAACGCGGTAGTTGTAGTACATAAGAGTCTCTGTCGCATTTAGCCCCCCTGTCATTACCGCAACTGAGTCAAACAAGCGGTAAGCATCCATGATACAAATCATCGAAATAAACAGAATGAGTGGCTGTAGAGCCGGTATCACAACATGTTTAATTTGATCCCACTGATGGGCGCCATCCAGAACAGACGATTCCAACGTATCTTGTGGTATTGCTTGTAAGCCAGCAAAGAACACAATCGCAGCGAACGGCGTTACTTGCCAGATACCGTAGAGGATGATCAAAGCGCGAGACTCAAACACATCGCTGAACCAGTACACTTGGATTCCAACTAGGTTTAATAGGTAAGTGATGTAACCAAAGTCTTGGAACAACCATGAGAAGATCAAAGTACCTACCACAGGGGTTACCACGAATGGCAAAAGCGTCGCAGCCATAAAGAATCCGCGGACCTTCTGACTGAGTTTGTTCAGCGCTAGGGCGACAATAAAGCCTAGAACCAGCACACTGATGACGACGCAAACTGTGTAGATGAAAGTAAACTCAAAGGCCGACCAAAACGCGTCGTCTTGAAGGATATCGAAGTAGTTTTCGAAACCTACATAGCGAAGTTCGCCTTTAAAGTTGAATCGGTTCAAAGACAGGTACAGAGTCATCACTAATGGTGCCGCCATGAGCAGCAACATTGAGGCGATAGACGGGCCTGAGAAACCGAGGAAATTACGTAAATTCATGACTGCTCCTTAGTCAATGTAACCTTGTGCTCGCGCTTCTTTGTAATAGCCTTCTGCTGCTTCGTTCAGTGCGACTTCGATGCTAGTTCTTCCTCGCAATGCGTCAGGTAGCTTGTTGCCGATCTCTGTGTGCGCTAAACCGTAGTAACCCTCACTAGGGAAAGGTTTCGCGCCACGCTCAATCATCTCTGCAAGCGCACCCAAATAACGATATTGCTCACCTTCTACTTGGTTTGCTGATTGACGAGACAAGAAAGCCAGTTCAGCCCCTTCTTTCATGTTTTCTTTGCTCATTGATTCCATCATGATCTTGAACACCAGTTCGCGGTCTGAATTCAGGCGATGCGGGAATACGTACCCATCCCAGAATATACTTGTAGCCGGTATGGTGGTGTTCTTATTCGCCGTTGGTGCCATTGAGTAGTTCACTTTACCAACCACTTTAGATACTTGATCGTTGTCCATCTCTGAAGCACGCGTTGCCCATACGTTACCCATAGCGGCTTTGTCTTGTTGGAAGTTCACCATCACTAAATCATTAGAGAGAGACAAGGCATTTGGAGACATTAGTGGCAACAAAGATTTAAGAATGTTGGCTGCTTCTACGCCCTTTTCGCCATCAAATAGAGGCTTGCCGTCTTCATCAAAATATTGACCGCCTAAAGATAAATAGATGTTTGTGAATTCAGTCGCTAGGTTCCAACCTTTACCCATTGCTTGAGAAAGAGGGTAGTCGATGCCAGCTTCTTGAAGTGCTTGGCCAGTTGTGACCACTTCTTGATAGGTATGCGGCACTTCTAAGTTATGTTGGTCGAACAAGTCTTGGCGATAAAAGAACTCTTGCATGTTCAACTGGATTGGCAGCGCGTAGATTTCACCGTCGTGTCTTGCCAGATCCCATATGCTTGGTGGAATGTCTGCGAGGTTGTATTCATCCCAATATTTTTCCACGAGATCCGTGATTGGCTGGATCTGTTCTTTTAGTAAGAATTCGTGGTAGCTCTGAGCCGATACTTGGATAACATCGTAAGGGGAATTACCACGACGGCTTGAAAGTACGATTCGTGCTTGCTCTTGAACTGCACTGCCACCAACCAGCTTGTTTTTGATTTCTAGCTTTGATGTCTCACACTCTTTCATCTTATCTGAAAAGTGTTTCAGAACCGGGTAACTGTTCGATAGTAGGGAGATTTTTCCTTTTGCTTCTAGGTCGCCAAGGTCACAAGCGGCATAGCTTGGTGCCGATAAGATAGCGCCAGTACATATGGCGAGTAACGATAATGTTCTTTTCATCTTTGGTAATCCTTTACTACGTAATTTATGTAGGTCATAACCATCGTGAGGGCTGTGTCAACGCGGTCAGGCTTTGCATGTTCATGACTGTATTGCATGTCAACGATGGTATTGCTGATCTAAGTGATTAAGCTGCTTGGATACAGCTGGTTGCTTGTTCGCGATAAATGCGTTGTTCAGATTCAGTATCGAAAAGGTAGGTATGATCAAGGTTGAACTTAAAGCCCACGCGATCGCCCATTCCAACCGTACAATGCTTGTCTGTGCGACAAATAACGTAATGCTCATCAACCTGAACGGTAATCAGTGTGCATTCTCCGGTCATCTCAACGGAATAAACGTCACCATAAAGATTACTTTCCTCAACGGGACACAAAGCCACGTCTTCAGGGCGTACCCCTAATGTCACAGCTGCATTGTCTGAGGTGTTAAATCCTTCAACTGAACAGCTAACGCCCGAGAATGTACCCGCAGACAGGCTGCCTTTAATGAAGTTCATACCTGGAGAGCCAATAAAGCTCGCTACAAACAAACTTGCTGGGTTGTTGTAGATCTCTTTTGGTGTGTCCAATTGTTGAATTTTGCCTTGATAAAGCACCGCAACACGGTCCGCAAGCGTCATTGCCTCAATTTGGTCATGAGTTACGTAAACCGTCGTACGCTGAAATTCGTGGTGTAGGTTTTTAAGAAGGGCACGCATGGAAACGCGTAGCTTGGCATCTAGGTTGGATAGGGGTTCGTCCATCAAGAACATACGAGGCTCACGAACGATTGCGCGAGCCAACGCAACACGTTGGCGTTGACCACCTGAAAGGGTCGCAGGCTTTCGGTCAAGTAGATGTTCTAGCTCAACACGCTTGGCTGCGCGCATAACACGATCATGCAGCTCGTCTTTTGGTACGCGTTGCATCTCAAGAGGGAAAGCGATATTTCCGTATACGGTTTTTTGTGGGTAAAGGCCGTAACTTTGAAACACCATCGCAATATCACGATCTCTCGGATGAGTGTCGTTGACGTATTCACCGTCAATGTAAACCTCACCTTCGCTTGGTGTATCAAGACCAGCGATCATTCGCATCGTCGTTGTTTTACCGCAGCCTGATGGGCCTAGTAAAACCAGAAATTCTTTGTCTTTGATTTCCAATGACAAGTCATTAATGGCGGTGAAATTGTCCCAGTACTTCTTAATGTTCTTGAGTGAAACTGATGCCATGATTTACTCCATCCATGTTTGAATTGGTTTTTGCATACGAATCCATTTTGGCAAATGGGAAATAAACAGCAACATATAATTAACAATTAATACATCTTCGTATCAATACTGTGTGAGGAGTCATATTAAGACTATTTGGTCATCTTGATTAGATAATAACCGGTTGACATTGCTCGAAGCTTGACCGGTCAAGGGGTTGGTGGGCAATTTGGATAGGTATGCATTTTCTAGGTGCAAATAAAAAGTGAGCCGATTGGCCCACTTTATGTTTATACAGATTGTTAACTTTGCTCTGTGTCACCCCAAGATATTCGGTAAGGTGAGAGATATCGCCGGAATAAAGGTGATGATCATCAAAGCGACGAGTAGGGCACCAATCCAACCTATGATAGCTCGAGACAAGGATTCAATGGGGACATTGCCGACTTGACTCGCCATGAAGAGGTTGGCCCCGAGTGGCGGGGTCACAAAGCCGATGGCTAGGTTCACTATCATCACGATACCAAAGTGAATTGGGTCCATTCCTAATGCTGTGACGATAGGTAACAGGATTGGAGTCAAGATAACAATCGCCGCTAATGTCTCCATGAATGTACCGACGATGAGCAGAAGCGCAGTGATACATAGCAAGATGAGCAGTTTGTTTTCCGTAATAGAGAGAATGAACTGTGCGATTTCCGTTGGTAGGCGTTCAAGCGTCAATATTCGACCAAAGGTGACCGAAGCGCCCACAATCACGAGTACAGCTCCAACCAACAAGGATGACTCTAAAATGATCTTCACGACCTTTTTATAATCGAGTTCTTTGTAGACGAACATGCCGAAGAACAAACCATACAACACACCAATCGCAGCGGACTCAGTAGGGGTGAAGATACCCGAATAGATACCACCAAGAATGATGACAGGCAATAACATCGCCCATATCGCTTCTTTTAATGCAGTGAGGCGTTCTGGCCATGTCGCTTTTCTATCATTGCCTTTGTAGCCACGAATTTTGGATACGATCAAACAGTAACCGATCAGCACCAAACCAACCACAAGCCCGGGCACGATACCGGCCATGAACATTTTGGTGACGGACACTTCGGCGGTGATTGCGTATACGATCATCACGACAGATGGAGGGATAATCACCCCAATGCCACCTGAAGAAGCAATAAGTGCGCCAGCGAAACTGCGGTCGTAGCCTTTTTTGACCATAGATGGAATCATGGTTAAACCAATAGCGGCAACGGTTGCAGACCCCGTACCAGAAATCGAAGCGAAGAACATACACGCTACGATCGCAACAATACCCAAACCACCAGTGAAGTGACCAAAGAAGACTTCTGCAACGTGAAGGAGGCGTTTAGAAATTCCGCCTTGGCTCATTAAGTTGCCAGCAAGCGTGAATAACACGACAGCAAGAAGAGGGAAGGAATCTAACCCTGTAACCAAGCCTTGAACTAAGAACTCAACGTTTAAAAATGGGAGGCTCAATATAGCGAGCATGCTGGCACCAGCGAGTGCGATACCAACGGGTACGCCAATTAGAAGCAGTAATCCGAAACTGCCAAATAATAAAGCAGAGGTCATAAGCTTAGCTCCAACAAACGGTTAGAAGTGCGATGTTTTGCTTTCAAGTGACGGTAACTATGTTGAGTGAGTCGAACGGATTTTGGTGAGTAAGCAATGATTGAAATGCGCTTGTTAATGCTGACTACCAATCGAATGGAACTCAAAATGGCACACACAAGAACCGAAGCGTATAAGCATGCAATTGGGATTTCCATTGCTGGGGCGATCTGGCCCAACTTTAAGCTACGGCCAATAACCTTGAAACCAAACCAAGCGATCGTGCCGCTGAAAGCTAGGTAAATAAGGTCAGAAAGGATCAGGCTGTAGTGGGTTAAATTGCCCGGTAATTTGTCGATGAATAGACGAATACGGATATGTCGGTCATCGCGAATGCAGTAGCTGATGCTCAAATACATAGCCCAAACAAAAAGATAACGAGCGAGTTCTTCTGCCCATGCAATTGAGGCATCGAATAGGCGCAATGTAATTTGTAAGCATAATAAAGCGGTCATTAACGAAATAGAGAACACGATAAGTGTCGGTTCGAAATATCGGTCGAACAGTCGAAACCATTTCATACGTTACTCCTGAGAGATGTTGAAAAGGGCATTTGATGCCAATGAATACACGACTTTCAGGCCAAAGGTCATTCGTTTAAAGAATGCCCTTAAGGCCTGAGCTAACGATTCGCAGATCGTTAAACGTTAATTGTCGGTGACAGGTAATAGATGATGCGAGACGCGCGTGATTTATAGATGTTCTATCTCGGTAATCACGCTGTCGAACAGCTCTTCACCTGTTTTGCTGCGTAGTTCTTGATACACAGCGGCATTCATTTTTTCTTTCATCTGAGCACGAACGTCAGTAGGTACCACATTCACTGTCATGCCTTTGGCTTCCAGTTCTTTAATGACTTCCTGATTTTGCTTAGCGGCCAATTCACGTTGCTTAGCAATTGTTTCTTGGCTGACTTCGTTGATTAGCGCTTGTTGGTCACTTGGTAGAGAGTCCCAGAACTCTTTATTCATGAATAACACGTAGTTGGTGTAGATATGATTGGTGAGTGATAGGTACTCTTGTGCTTCGTAAAAACGTTCAGCATAGATAGAGTAAACCGCACTCTCTTGCGAATTGATTAAGCCCTGTTGCAGTGAAGTAAATATCTCGCCCCAAGAGAGTGGTGTAGGCGCTGTGCCCACAGATTTCCATGCACTGATTTGGGTTGGGTTTGATGCTGAGCGAATCTTTAAGCTGTTAAGATCTTCAATACTTTCGATAGGTTGCTTGTTGTTTGTGATGCTACGAAAGCCGACTTCCATGAAGCCTAAACCGTGGAATCCTTTTGACTCCATTGAAGTGAGCAGTGGTTTGCCGATCTTGTCACTGTCTAATGCTTTGTGTGCTTGTGCTTCATCTTCAAACAGATAGAACACATCAAGCACGTTAAATTCAGGTACGTAAGGTGAAAGCAGTACTGATGCCCCAAAAGTCATCTGTAAATTGCCTTGTTGTACGAGCTCTGTGGTTTCACGAACGTCGCCGAGTTGTCGAGCAGGGTAGATCTCCACTTCAAGTTCGCCATTCGAGCGAGCTTCAAGCTCTTTTTCAAAGTGCAGCATAGCCTTGTGCACTGGTGATGTTTCTTGGCTATCGTGAGCAAGACGAATGACGTTGCTTGCAAACGTATTCATACTAGATAGGGTTAAGCCGAGGGCAGTAATCGAGGTAAAGATTGCGCGTTTCATTGTTCTTCCTTGTTCATCACATGACTTTTTATGTGCATTCATTAGAGTCATGTTGGTCAGTGGGTTTTTATTCCGCACTTCATATCCTTATTTTGCATACGAATCCAAAATATAAACACACAGCTAACAAGTCAATAACAAATCCGTAAAAGTGATAAAGAAGTTAATTCGAATCGATGAAATTTTAGGCGGGATCACAGAAAGAAGCCCCGATATGAGATTAGGGCTTTTGCTTTAATTTATTTGGCTTTATTGATGAGGAGAATATCGAATTTAAGGAGGTAGGGCTTAGGCAATATCAGCTAAACCCTTACGAACGTTATGATGTACTACCGCGTTCGATAATGATGCCGGGTTCCAATAGGTATGTACCTTCCGCGTCCGTATTTTCATTGATACGTTGCATCAAGTCTTCTACGGCACTTTGAACAATTTTATCGATTGGTTGCGCGATGGTGGTGAGATCATAGCTAGGCCATGATGCCATTGGTATATCGTCGACACCCATAACAGCAAAGTCCCCAGGAATACTAAAGCCTAATTGTCTTAGGCCATCCATGACACCCATCGCGAGGATATCATTGGCACAGAAGACGGCGTCAGGTTTTGACGTGTGTTCTATCAACTCTTTGGCCGCTTCTAATCCTGCTTCAAAACTGTACTTGGAATTAATGAAGATAGGTGACGCTGCCTCACGTGATTTCACGGTTTCAGCAAAGCCTAACCAACGCTTGTCACTGGTCATCGATCCGGCATCGCCACTCACGTAAGCTAATTGTTTATAGCCTTTATCAAGTAAGTAGTCTGCGGCTTGCATGCCTGCTTTTTGGTTATCTAAGCCAGCGCTATTCGCGTTGATGCCTTCGGTATATCGGTTAATTAGGCTCAAGTGAACGCCAAACTTCTCACATTGTGCAAACGCACGTGAAGTCAGTCGGCTGGTGGCGATGATCAAACCATCAACTTGGTACTCAATCGCTCGTGAGATGGCGAGATCTAAGTCATCTTTGTCGATAGGGCAAAGAACAACTTGACCGCCACGCTTTTGGATTTCCATCGCAAGTGCACGCGATTGCAAGTCGTACATTGGGTTCGACTCGCTATCAAGTGCGATTGCGACTAATCCTGAGCGATTGGAAATGAGCCCACGAGCGATGGCATTCGGTGTGTAACCAAGTTTGGTTGCAGCATCCATAACCATTTTGCGTTTCTTTTCGCTAATACTTGCGGTTGGGCTAAATGCCCTAGAAACGGTAGATTGAGAAACGCCGAGCATTTTGGCGACATCAATAGAGGTAACTTTCGCTTTTATGGGGAATCTCCTTATATCGCGATAAATCCAAGCGCAGCACGATACTAAATGAGCTCGGTTTGATAATTACAATACGTGTAACATTTGAAATCACAACGAAAATTTATGAATTCATGACGCTTTGCTCATTTCGAAAGCCATCAATGATCATTTTGTGTTCAGAGCCCACACAAAAGAAACTGACTCCAAGCTCTTTCCAATTGCGAGCGGCTTGAGCATTCGCAACAAACATACCTACAGGTTTGTTAACTTGTTGACCTGCTTTGATTATTTTTATGCTCGCTTCTCGAACACATTCGTCATTTACGCTCTCAGCGCCATAAGATACGGCTAAGTCTACTTGGCCGATGAATAGGGCATCGATACCGTCAACAGCGGCAATGGTATCGGCATTGATTACGCCTTCTGGGTCTTCGATTTGGGCGATCACCACTGTGTTGTTCTTACTGTCTTTTAGGTGGTCAGCCATTGGTTTCGTTGCGTATTTTGCAGCGCGACTCGAACCAGCATAGCCGCGTCCTCCTTCCCCGTAATGAGACATCTTTACTAGCTTCTCAGCTTGTTCAGCACTGCACACGTGAGGGATTTGAATGCCCGTCGCACCACAATCTAAAGCATTCAATAAGGTTGATGGCTGGCTATCTTGAACTCGAACTAGGCACGGCAGTTGATTGGCTCGAGCGGCAAGAATACAGCTATCCAATGATGATCGATCAAACGGTGCGTGCTCAGCATCCAAAACAACGAAAGGTAGCTCAGCTAATGCAAGCACCTCAATGATGTGTGGATGGGGTGTTTTTACGAACGTTCCGAGTCGGTCTGTGTTTTTCAGTATGTCTTTGAAGTTTTCCATTTGTTTTACTCTCTATTGCAAAGGTATGCAAAACTTAACATGTGTTGTTGTAAAAAAAGAGTAAAAACAATGTGATCAATATGGCATTAATTGATTGTTTTTCAAACGTGTCATGTCGTGATTTAGTCTGTTTTTATGATTTTGATTTATTAAAACAGTCACTTAGTAATTATTCGCTCATGTTAAATAGTAATTTGCCAAGTGTTAAAAAAATGTTTATGTTTATTTTGCATTCGTATCCAAAAGTATACAAAAACAAAAAATAACCTCTGAAATTAATAGCAATTAACAAAAACTCGGCATACGCCACAAGGAGAATTACGCATGGCTCGCATTCTAAAACACGGCATCACTGAAGAAGCATCGGCATCAAACAACGCGCAAGTACGTCAAACGGTTGAGAACATTCTTTCTGACATCGAAAAGAAAGGTGACAGTGCAGTTCGTGAACTTTCAGAGAAATTTGATAACTGGTCTCCTGAGCAGTTTCGTTTAACCGATGAGCAAATTCAGGCATGTGTGGACGCATTGGATGAATCAACTAAGCACGATATTGAATTCGCACAAACACAAGTACGTAATTTTGCACAGATCCAACGTGACTCAATGCACGATGTTGAAGTTGAAACGATGCCAGGTGTGGTACTAGGACACAAAAATGTTCCGGTAAACAGTGTTGGTTGTTACATCCCAGGTGGTAAATACCCATTGGTAGCCTCTGCGCACATGAGTGTTCTTACTGCAAAAGTCGCTGGTGTAAAACGCGTTATTGCTTGCGCACCTCCTTTTAATGGTCAACCAAATGTAGCGATTGTTGCCGCTATGGCGATGGCGGGTGCAGACGAAATTTACTGCTTCGGTGGCGTTCAAGCGGTTGGGGCGATGGCTCTTGGTACCGAGACGATTGCCCCAGTCGATATGATTGTTGGTCCAGGTAATGCTTTTGTTGCAGAAGCAAAACGCCAACTGTTCGGTCGTGTTGGTATCGATTTGTTTGCTGGTCCAACAGAGACATTGGTTATTGCTGATGAAGAAGGTTGTGACCCTGAATTAGCAGCAGCGGATCTATTGGGTCAGGCTGAGCACGGTTATAACTCTCCAGCTGTTCTTTTGACGAACAGTGAAACATTTGCAGAAGAGACGGTAAAAGAAGTTGAGCGTCAGCTGACTATTCTTCCTACCGCTGAAATTGCAGGTAAGGCTTGGGAAAATTACGGACAAGTTATCCTGTGTGACAGCTATGAAGAGATGGTTGAAGTGGCCGATGATCTTGCTTCTGAGCACGTACAAGTTATGACAAAAGATCCTAAGTACTTCTTAGACAACATGACGAACTACGGTGCGTTGTTCTTAGGTCGTGAGACTAATGTTTCTTACGGTGATAAATGTATCGGTACTAACCACACATTACCAACGAATAAAGCAGCACGTTACACGGGCGGTCTTTGGGTCGGTAAATTCATTAAAACGTGTACTTACCAGCGTGTAACGGAATCAGCGTCATTGAAAGTCGGTGAATACTGCTCTCGCTTATGTGCATTAGAAGGTTTCGCTGGCCATAAAGAGCAAGCCGATATCCGTGTTCGTCGTTACAAAGAAAAATTGGTAGAGGCATAACATGACGAAACTCGCCTTAGTTACAGGCGGCAGTGGCGGTATTGGTGCCGCCATATGTCACAAGCTAGCGCAATCTGGCTACCGTGTTGTGTTTACCTACAACAGCAACGAAAGCGCAGCTCAAACGATCTTAGATACCTTGGAAGGCTCAGGCCACGCTATGTATCAGCTGAATGTGGAAGACAGTTCCGCAATTGGTGCGTTAGCGGCACAAGTGAAAGAGTCGTCAACTTCTTTAGACTTGTTAGTGAACTGTGCAGGCATGACCAAGTTTGTCGCGCACAGTGATTTAGAGTCACTCAATGATGAGCTGATAGATAAAATCTTCCGTGTAAACGTGCGAGCCCCATTCGCAATGGTACGTGCATTCGAACCTTTACTTCGTAGTGCTAAAGGTTGCGTGGTGAACATCACCTCAATTGCGGCACAAACGGCAATGGGCAGTAACGTGGCTTACTGCGCGAGTAAGTCTGCAGTTGAGAATATGACGCGATCTTTAGCGCGTGCTTTGTCTCCTGATATTCGAGTACTTGCAGTGGCTCCAGGCCTAGTGGACACCGAATTTGTCAAAGGTCTCGATGATGAGTGGCGTAACGCGCAAGAGCAATCAACACCGCTAAAACGATTGGCGAGTGATCTCGAGGTTGCGAATGCCGTTTATGCAGCAGCAGAACTACTGACATTTTCAACCGGTAACACCATTGCAGTCGATGGTGGCAGGCCGTTAGGTAATTAATGTAAAGCTGCGGTTCGCGGCTTACGCACCTAACATCAGCGCTTTGGGGGGAATTAACTAGAGCGTAGGTTAGGTAAAAAGGAATTTAGAATGACCCTACAACATAAAATTAATAACAATTTAGTCCGCTACATGGAACTGATTCCTGGTACGAGTGCATTCATCGATGCGCGCACTCCAGGCAGCGATCTAAAAGATAACTTCTGCATTATTGGTGCCGGGGTCGCGGAAAGCAGTCGTCAGCATGTTCATATTCGTGAAACGGCTGGTTTTAACATCGGTGCAGCTGGTCAGCCTCCGGGTATCAAGAACTCTCTGCACTCACACCATACCGCAGAACTGTTCGTTGTCTTCAAAGGTCAATTCAGATTTTATTGGGGCAATGAGGGTGAAAATGAAGCTGTGTTGTCGCATGGTGATGTTATCTCTATTCCTACTAACCTTTTCAGAGGTTTTGAGGTGGTAGGGCGCGATTACGGCTTTATGTATTCTGTGTTAGGTGGTGATAACTCCGGTGGTGGCGTGGTTTGGCACCCGAGTGTGATTACGGATAGCCAAGGTTACGGTTTGTACCTGAAAGCAGACGGAACATTGGTTGATACCATCGACGGTGATGCCGTTCCAAATCAATCTGATCTGATGCCATTGTTAACAGAAGAAGAGTTGAGCCAATTTGATACTTACACCGCTGAACAGATGATGCCATTTGTTGCGCTGAAAAAGGATTACCGAGAAGTGTCGGGTGATTTTGACAAGCCTGGCGTTAAGCAGTTTTCGTTAACAGGACACCCATCATCTGGTTATGACTTCCAAGTTAAAAGCGTAGATGACGTGAGTATCATGGCCTATGAATTGACTGAAGGTGCGAGCATTCCAGTACATAAACGCAGTGAGAAGCAGGTGCTGATTAACTTTGAAGGTGACACCTTGTTAAACATCGTTCAAGACGGCGAGCAAGCACAAGTCCTCCTGACCACCGGAGATGTGTTCAGCGTTCCAGATGGTGCGTCATACAGTCTTGAAAACCTACGAGGGACTAGCTTTACTTACGTCGTTCTTGGTTCTGACCAGCCACAAGCTTTGTAGGATAACGAATGATGAAACCAGAAGTACCACTATTATGGCTACCTGGTTTGTTGTGTGATGAAACGTTGTTCCAAGACGTCAATAAAGAGCTGCCCAATTGGGTGGCTCCTTTTACTTGTGACTTAGGAACGCAAACATCCATGCAAGCTTTGGCAAGTAAGGTCTTAGAAAATGCCCCTGAAAGCTTTGTTCTCGGTGGATTATCCATGGGCGGAATTCTAGCGTTTGAAGTGTTTAGACAAGCACCTGAGCGGGTGAAAGGCTTGATCTTAATGGATACTAATGCCGCCGATGAAAAACCGGAGGTTTCTGAAAAAAGA
>PJEL010002558.1_pt1 | contig 16466 bp, 17 predicted proteins | sample 1853271 | NCBI WGS metagenome assembly PJEL01 (sample SAMN08108733, study PRJNA415343) | Invertebrate metagenome, whole genome shotgun sequencing project. | host: Globobulimina | place: Sweden: Gullmar Fjord | collected 2015-08
TCTTCTTTTCCTTTCTCAATAAACGTTTCCAATTAGGATGTTTTAATTTCAGTTTCTGTTTGATAATTCGTTTGATATCTTTCTCTTTCATAAAGCTTCTATTTTGGCAACAATTTGATTTTGCGGTCATTTGTGCCATTATAGAGGCTTTATTTATTTTAACCAACTGTTTTTATTAGTTTAAACACTAATCTTTTCAACACCCTTATAAAGGCACCATTTATCGGAGTAGCTAATATTATCGCAATAATAGTGGCTATTATCACCTCAGCACTTCTTTTTATCCCTCTTTATCTTGAGCATGGAAAAATAATAATTTTTCCTACAATCATAATAATTCCTTTGTCTGTTGTGGTTGGAGCTCTTTTTGTAATTTCATTAATTATTTTCAATAGAATTGCTATCAGAATAACTAATCATTTAATAGATAGAGAATTCCCAGAATTTATAAAACATAAAATACAAGAAATTTCTGTTTTGTTAGCAAGTAAGAAAAAAATTAAACTAACAAAACCGATTAGATTTAATTGCTACAATATACATAATCATCACACTAATTCACTGAAGCTACTTGGTAAGTTTATCTGCGTCAACCAAGGTGAGTTGGCACAATTTATTTACATTGCAGGGGAAAAACACAAAAATATTAAAGAAGAATATTTGCAAGTAAAAAATAATTTTGAAAGTGGAAAAACACACATCCACACGAAAAAACTTGCCGAACTTTGCGCTGAACTAAAAAAAGAATTGTATGATATGATTGCAGGACGTGATAAAATTTACGATAAATGCTCAAATGAAATTTTAAATTACTTTGGAGGTAGATCAAAATATGGAGTTAGAATTTGTGTAAAAGCTCAAAAAGATAGAAATGGAAATATCTTTGACTATTATAGGCATGGTTGGTCTTATTCTTCAGAAGAACCCATTCCTTATAGCGAAAACACCGGTTGCGAAGAAGTATTAAAAAAGGGCCGGTATTATATCTGTTCCGATATCCCAGGCGAGATAAAAAATAATTTAAGATATGTTAATCCGAGAATAGATATAATAAAAGTACGAGAATATTTAAAAGAACATGGCGAAATAAAAAATCATCGTATTTGGTCTAATTTTTGGAGTCCTTTAAGTTATGGGAAAAGTGAAGAAAAAACAAGTGCATCACCAGAATCGTGCTACATGTCAACTTTGATTATTCCGATGACATTGACACACAATGAAGGTTTAACAGACGACTTCAAGGAACATTTTGAGCTATTGAAACACAATGATCATGAAATGCATCGGACAATCTGGGCTCTATTGTGTTTTGACCATGTTGAAAAAAATTTCTTCGTTGAAGAAATAGATATTATTGCAGGATATATGTTTGCGGATATAATGGCACTGTACTATATTAATTATTTGATGTACGTAAATTTTTCAAAAACATTTAAAAATGCTGAAATTCTAATTAACAATATTAGAGGAACAAAATGAGCAAAAAAAATTATTTAGGGATAGAATCATCTTACGATAATGAGTTAGTACCATGTGATGAAGGTGTTGTTGAAATGGCTAAAGAAATGGTTAGAGAAAGACAAGGGGATGTAATTACTCCAGTATATTTCGCAAATAACATTCCAAAAGAAGATCAAGACGAGGTTCCTGAATAACATTTTGTCCTCTCTTCCGTCACCAAAACTTTATTTTTCTCACGACCCCAACACCCCCCGCTTCCGAACCAACTCCCAATAGTCCTTCAACGACACCATCAAATACTTCTTCAAAAACATCAAATCCCGCCAACACTCCAATCCCTCACTACGTCTCTCCCTCTCTAGCTCCAGCACATCATCCTTAATCCGAGCCCTGCCCTCACTCAAATCCTTTGTCAAATCCCTATCATACGAATTCTCAACATTATCAAGATTCATTAATTCACTATGCAACCGACGCACCTCACCATCAATCTTTCCAAAATGAGAGGCATTCAAATCCTCACGCAACTTAATCTCTTCAAGCATCGCATTAACCGAAGCCTTCAAAGTCTTTGCCTTATCAGAAAACAAATCCTCTAATAAACCCATATCTTTCTTAGAGCTTGAGTCACTGGCAATTTCTTCCAAAGATTTTTTCAAATCTTTATGAGCAAAAGGACTTGTTGATTTTTCAGGTACAGAAGTTGAAGCTACATCTGGATATTCAGTTGGGCAAAGATATTTGTTCTCCATTTTGTAATTATGAAGCACAAGAGGTTATAAGGGCTGTACAAAGATATGTAGAGACTCTTAGCTTTCCCTGTGGCGGGGAAACCAAGTACAGTTGCGTGAAATATTTCTGTTATAATCATTTGACCCGTGCCAAATTACCGGACGGTAAATGTGCCAGTTTATGTCAAAATGCTAGTCTTATATTGAGTGGAATAACGATCTTAAGGTTGCTGAATTGAGGTTTTAAAATTTAACCCTGTTGCCGAATTGTTTGCGAAGCATCTTGAGTGTGTTCTCACACTCCTCTATTTTTTTGAGGAGTTCAGTACCATTAAGATTTAGATCTTCTCCACAACAGCATAAGAATTGCCTATTTTTTTTGAGCCACCCAATAAGCTTCGATATTTTGTTATTGCAGCTCGGGCAGGTAATTTCTACAATTTGCTCATCTAACATAAGAGACTCCAAGCAGATGGAAAGAATAATTGCAAAATCAAAAGTTACAACAAAGTTTTATTGACATATTCACGAATTGCCCGCTTTCTGTCATCGGATATAAATACAAATTCGCAGGATGTTTCGATTAGCTTGTCATTAGTTTTCTCTGCTACCACATTGCATATCAATTCCAGATTTTCTGTTTTTCCAGGTAGGCAAAAATTTACTTTTCGAATATCAATTGATTGTGCTTGGCTGGGGATTAAATTTGATGAAATCATACTATTTTTACTTGCCTTGATATCGGCTTGCTTCGCATATCGAATGCCATACTCACTAATATTGATAATGGTGCCAACCGAAATAAGAGAAGATTGTTCTTCTGAAATTAGAGTTTTAATTGGTGCCCTTGTGACTCTGCGTCGTTCTTTCATCTGTAACTCTTATAAAAATAGATTAAAGAAGGTGAATAATAAAAACCTCCTTACCCGTTGTTAAGAGACGGCAAGGAGGAATTGTAGAAAAAATATTAACACTGCTTTCGCTAGGATACTTTAATTATAGCTAAATCTTGAATCATGTAAAGGGAAAATGAATGAATATTCATTCCATTATTCGCAGAACCACGGGATGCGGAAAAGAAGTTCCCTTGCTTCACTAAGGGAGAGGCGGCTCGCTAGAAACTGTTGGGGCACAAGGCTTCTAGTGCATTATCTACATTGAGGACAATAGTGACAAAAGGAGATTACTACAAAGATTTATCAACATACTCACGAATTGTTAGTTTTTCATAACTGGTCAACCCTATAAACTCACAAGATGATTCAATAAAATAACTGTTGATACGCTCAACTACTACACGACACATCAACTGTAAAAGATCATTACTTCCAGGCAAAAAAAATTGTACTGTGCGAACAGCAATAATCTCCGCTTTATTCAAATCATCAGTATTTGATATTGTTTTCTCCTTAGTGTTCTTGGAATCGGAAAAATACACATATCGAAGACCACCTTCACTGATATTAATAATCATACCTTTAAAAATGAATAGGGATTGTATGGTTGCAACTGAGGTATTCAATGAAACTCTTGGGACCCTGCGCCTTTTTCTCATTTATTTTCCTTGCCAATGATTTTGGGTTTACTGGAAATGAAATGAAAAATCTTATCTTTTTCTGAGCAAAAGTTGTGTTTGAAACAAAGCACACTTGTGCCACAATGTAGCACCAGTGGTCATGGGTGTCAAATTACGATTTTGTAATAATTACTAGAGCGCAAAACTTATTTGGTGAGCTAAAAAACTTTATCTTAAAAATATCTCTGCATAATTCATTTGTGATATAAAACTCAGAAAGGCATTCGAATTTTCGAAGAGGCCTTTTTAAATTAGCGTCAACATATTACATCTAGTTCAAGCTTGTTGTCATTTGACTTATCACTTAATAATTGAACCAGTTATCGCTACAGCAATTTCATCTATCAGTTCCAAATGATTACCAATATTTGGTTTATCTAACTTAAAAGGACGGTTGAGAGACCAGACTTCTTTTTTTGTCTTTACATCAATTAAAACTCCGCTTTCCAAAGTTACAAAGTCAGGACGAAACGTCATTGGTGCAGCATTCAAAAATTCTCCAAGTGTTAATATTAAACAGTAATCTACTCCTAATTCTTCCGACTCAGCAATTACATCATCTCTTTTTACTACATTGGTATGATTGAATTTATCATTAGACTCAAAAAGAACAATATCAAACTTTGATCTCCTATCTAACTCTCGTTGAACTACTTTTTGTAATTGTCTTCCACTCCCCCTTCCAACGTCATGAGGAAGCCCTCTTTGAACAACATCACGTGGCGGCATTATCAAAAGCTTTGAATTGCTTGGAAGGTGAGATGTCTTAGTTGTATTGACAGCGACGCCACAACCTGTGATTAAAATAATGCTAAGAGTAATTATTCCAATACCATTTACTAATCGTTTCAATATATTTTTCATTTCATCTCCTTTTAAAGGAACAGATGATGTTAGAATTCAGTTTTTGCCACAAGTAGTGAGATATTTTTATTAGCTTCCCACATTTTTAAAAATTTCCTAACAGGAATAGTCTTAACGCCCTTGTCGGGGTCCATCACCCAAATATGATCTTGAGAAAAACCATATGCAACAACATAATGGTTATAAGCCCCTCCCCAAACTTTCATTCTGTTGATTTTGAATTCCCAACTATCACTCATCCAAAGAGGTACAATTATCGGTCTGCCAAATAATATCTGTTCCTTTAAAAAAGGGATGTCACCTTTAAGCAAAAAGGCATCAAATGACTTACCATTTGCAATTTCTTTTAACTCAGATAACGAATAACCTTGATTTTGATTATTAGGAGGAAACAATTCTAACAATTTTCCTTGGTCTGATAAAATATCCCAATAGTTAAAAACACAAACCAAAGCTGCTAATCCACAAGTGTTTTGAGTTGTTTGTGAAACTGGATTTATTGCCGAAATTATAGAGTAATTTTCAAGATCAATATTTTGTGTTTCCGTCAACAGGTTTTTTTTCGAGCAGGAAGATAAAACCAGAACAGCTATAAAAATAATTCCTATTAATCGCATTATATTTCAGACCATTTTTTAACCCACTAATTATTAATTAGTGGGCTGATAAATAATTAAATTCCTGTATGAATTTTTATTAACTAATAACTCTCGTCATTACTGCTTTGCGACAATGAGTGGGCAAGAAGCGCTCCAACAAGAGCACAACCAGCAATTATTGCAATAGTACCGATGACTCGGCCAGCGCCTTTAGCTTGAATCTCATCAGGGTTAACCTTCATCAATAATTGATCTTCCTTAACCATTAAATTACTACATGCTTCCAGGCTAAGAGGAGTCCGTACAATTTCAGCAGCCTGACCTAAAGAACTCATACTCAGGAAACAAAAAACACCAATACCAATCACTAATCTTTTCATTTTGGTTTTTCCTCCATTCGTGTTTAAAAAAAAAATAATCACATTCTTTATTCGTAAATATTCTCAACTGCTTTTCTACCCTCTGATTCAATAACTCCTGCATAAACTTGAGTTGTCGTAATCGAGGCATGTCCTAGCTGAACCCGTACAAATTCAAAGTTGTAACCACTAGCCTTTAGCAAGAAAGTTGCATAGGTATGTCTCAAACAATGGATATAATACTGCTTGGACAGCCCCACCCTTTCGATTATGAGTTTGAAAAATTTCTGCAAAGCTCTCTTAGAAATTTCTTTATCTTTGAGGTTATTCAAAAGAGCTGAGTCTGGTAAATTGGCATACCCAAATTTTTCTTTGATTTTTAAATAATCAACGCACTTCCGTTTGAAATCACTACCTATCCAAACTGACCTTTTTTTATCCCCCTTGCCAAAGAAGGAAATTGAAGATCTTCCTTCTTCCAAAAGAAGATTTGAATGCTTGAGCGACGCCATTTCCTGAACTCGTAGTCCAGCATTAAGCCCAAGTTCGATCATGAACCAGTTTCTAATAGCAGAAAATTTCCTTTTTCTTAGTCCCGCAGCCTTCATCTCAAGACTATATTTTTTTAGCCTCTCAACCTCGCTTTTGCTAAGACATTTGCTTTCATCAATGTTCCAGATGTTTCTATTCCTTTTCTTTTTTGGTTCACTTTTCATCAGTTTGGTGAACCAAGTTGAGACTGACATACTTTAGTATCAAGAATGTCTATTTAAAGAATTTATGATTTTGTTGACGGAAATTAAAAATTTGGGAGGTGCAAAGGAAGTACGGAAGGGAAAGCAGAAATAGAAAAATACATTTCAAGAAATGTTGGAAGAATTCTTTGAAGGAAATTTTTGATAGAGATTAGAAAAGTGTTGTCGTCGAAAGGAGGTGATGCGGAATAATACTAAATGATATCAGCTAACTAGAAAAAGGTTCATCTTTCTGATGAAAAGTGAACCTTTCTAAAAAGACATAATAAACTAGATATACTTTGTCAAAGGAATAATGGGTTTGTCCGAAATTGTAGTTTTCTCAAAAAGAAACTAAAAGCTTATGCTATTCTTCAATTACTCGCTTCTTCTCTTCGAATTCTGCTTTGTCTATATCACCTTTGACATAGAGTTTCTTAAGAATATCAAGCGCTGATTCAGTAGGTTGAATACCACCATATCTGCTTTTAAAAAAGACTATTCGAATCAAGAAAATAATCCCTGTGAGTATCGCCCCCCAGAAAAGAAATAAAAAAATCATCATAATCCATCCCATGGAATTTCCCCATCCCATCATCCATGACCACATGTCGCACTGTTGTCCATTATTGGTAAATGCAAAGACTGGCAAAACGAGTTGCATAACTGATATCATTATAGATTTAATTATCATCACTCGCTCCTATATAGATTCAAGTATTTGCCGGTTGCAAAGGTTAATCTTCTTCTGCTTAGTTGCATACCAACAATATTTTTTTAAAAGACGGACAAGAGTAACAGAGTCATCAATTGCATCAAATCCTTACATAAAAGATATTCGCACTAAATATTTCGATTTTTTCGATAGTTAAAATATTGATTTCTTGAAATAATTTAGTTTTTTTTCTTTAGTCTTACCTTCATTTACTTTACTCATGAAAAAAGATTTGGTCATTTTGTATCTGCATGATATTATAAGTCAAATTGTTTTGTGATAAACATCATTACAGGAAACGCCATGGATAAATCAGAATTAATAAAAGCTCTCTCTCAGAACCAAAAACTGTCAATCAAAATCGCCTCATCCATTGTTAATACCATACTTAGCACCATGACAGAAACATTGGTTAACGGTGATCATATTGAAATACGTAATTTTGGAACTTTTTCAGTGAGAGAATATGATTCATACATCGGCAGCAATCCTAAAACTGGCAAAAAGTTAAGAGTAAAACCCAAAAAGCTACCGTTCTTTAAAGTCAGTGAAAAACTTCGAGAAGCAATTGATGAAAATCGGAAGAAATAATTACCTTGGAATGAATAAAATTAACTTGGATTAAATTTCTCCCAAATCAACGGCATAACAATTGATAAAACCTATTCTGATAATATTAAATATTAGTAAAATGTTTGACGTGAGTCGTGGAAATGAAAATTTTCAATACCTGCTATTTTGGAAATTGCTTATAGCTCATTTATTGTATTGATGGGATTTGAACAGTAAAAGTTGTCCCTATACCAACTTCACTTTCTACTTTTATTTCTCCTTTATGCTTTTTGATAATCTCTGAAGAGATGCTCATGCCAAGACCAGTACCCTTTCCCATATCTTTAGTTGTAAAAAAAGCCTCGAAAATTTTTTCAAGATTATTTGCTGGAATGCCACAACCTGTATCAGAGACACTGGCACAAATAGAATTATTTCCCTCCCAAGTCTTAATTGAAATAATTCCCTGGTTCTCAATAGCATGAGCGGCATTCACTAAAAGATTCATAAATACTTGGTTTAGTTGCTGTGGATAACACTTGGTAAGAGGCAAATCACCATATACTTCTTGAAGCGTAGCTTTATATTTCAATTCGTTCCAAACTACATTCAAAGTATTTTTAATACAGTCATTAATATTGGCAAAGGAAAGATCATCTTGATCCTTCCTAGAAAAATTTTTCAGTCCAGTCACAATTTTTTTTATGCGTTCACATCCATCCAAGGATTCAGTAATAATGTCATGAATATCTTCAATGATAAAATCTATTTTTAGTTTTTTTCTAAGTAGCTTCAGCTCCTTATTCTTTGTATCATCAATATGTTGTAATGCTTTGGACTCAATTTTCTGAAATTCTTCTATTTTATTTAGATATTTCTTCAACGATCTAAGATTACTTGCTATAAACCCAGTTGGATTATTAATCTCATGGGCAACACCAGCTGCAATCTGTCCAATGGAAGCTAATCTTTCTTGCTGAAATATCTGTTTGTGATACGCTTCTTGATCGGCAAACGCTTTTTCTAATGCCTGAGTACGTTTAGTGACCAATTCCTCAAGATTATCTTGTTTCTGTTTTAACTCCAGATGATTTCTTACCCTAGCAAGGACAATAGGAGGAGAGACAGGTTTGGTAATATAATCTACCGCACCATATTCAAAACCCTTTTGTTCATCTGCCACTTCCCCTTTAGCAGTAATAAATATAACAGGAATTCTTTTTGTTTTCTTGTTTGCCTGCAGACGACGACATACTTCATAACCATCTAAACCAGGCATCATTATATCAAGTAATATTAGGCTTGGAGGTTTATCGTTTATAATTTGTAGGGCATGCTCACCATTTATTGCTACATTAATATTGTAGTTGGAGTTGAGAATGTTATCGAGAATTACAATGTTTGATAGTGTATCATCTACAATCAATATCAATTCTTTTTCATTCATCTTCATGACTCTCATAAATATCAGCAAAAGTGCTGATTGCCTTTTCGAAGGCTAAAAGTACTTCAGGATCAAAATGTCCAGGCATGGTACGCCCATCACCTTTAATTATTATTTCTGTTGTTTTGAGATGATCAAAAGCTGGTTTATAAGGCCTTCTACTCCTCAAAGCATCATATTGGTCGGCAATATTCATTATCCGAGCTGTAATAGGTATCTCTTCCTTTTTTGATCCATTAGGATAACCAGTGCCATCCCACCTTTCGTGATGAAATTGAGCGATATCAACTGCCATTTGCAGAAAAGGAGAATCCGAGCCATCAAGAATATTTGCTCCTATTTCAGAATGGGTTTTTAGTATATTCCATTCATCATCATCTAACGGTCCAGGTTTAAGTAAAATTGCGTCGGGTATAGATACCTTACCAATATCATGCATGGGAGAAGCAAAAAATATACTTTCGCAAAACTCAGAACTTGAACCAAGTTGTTCTGCAATCTCTTTTGTATAAAAACTTATCCTTTTAATATGAGCTCCAGTATCCTCATCTTTGTATTCAGAAGCTAAAGTCAGGCGATTAATAGTGTCTATGTAGCCATCCCTCAATTGTTTAGTTCTTTTATCTACAAGGCACTCAAGCCGATCTTTATGAAGTTTAAGCTCCATCTGATTTCGTACTCTTACCTTAACAATCGGCGGGCTAATAGGTTTAGTTATATAATCGACAGCACCAAGTTCTAATCCCTTCCGCTCATCATCAGTATTATCTTTTGACGTAATAAAAATAATAGGAATTCCCTGTGTTTTTTCTTCCTCTTTCAAACGTATACACAACTTGTAGCCATCTATATCTGGCATCATGACATCAAGCAAAATGAGATCAGGTGGATCTTCTAAAGAGGTAATCTTCAGTGCATCAATACCATTAGTTGCCACACTGATATTATAATCGGGTCGTAGTAGTTCATTGAGTACATCAAGGTTAGAAATGTTATCATCCACAATCAATACTCTTTGTTTGTCGTTCATAATTACCCCCATCACCTCGTTACATCAATAACTAGGAGATGTATTCCAACATTTTAGAAATACATGTAAAATCAAGATAACTTAAAGGATATATTCTGGATGTTTTTGGTTATCCTCAAAAAACTTCAACTAACAAATTTTATGTATCTAATCGGCTGGTTTTAATTACAAGATAAACCAGTCACTAAAGTGACTGAAATTCATATATGATTACATCCTTGAGTCTGCATTCAAGATAGATCCATAACTTAATAGAATGGAAAGAATGATTTTAAATTTAGAATGTATATAAAAGAACTTCGTGTCTCTGGTTAATGCGATTGTGAAGTTTCCAAATAGAATCATTGATATCCTCAGGTGACTGAAAAATATTAGCGACTGTAATAAAAATTGTTTTATATAAAATAAATTTTATCACTACTAAGCAGAAAGATACAATAGGTAGAATTACCTAATTTCCCGTCTTTTTCTGATCACTGAGTCATTTTGCTACGCCAAAAATCTCTCTTACTCTTCATGGAAAACCTGAAAACCATTCCCCCCCAATATAAATCCAAAAGAAGGTGAATTTTATGTGAAGTTCCTATTGATTCACAGCTGCAAATATTTCTTGACATTACTCACATTTCTAACGCAGGATATAATTATATACTAAAAACTTTACCAATCTCAAATATAGTCACCACCTACTATCCTTAAGAAATAGATTCAAAATTATTCTTTGAAATCATGTCCTTTTTTTAAGATAGCCTGTAAGGCAAACTCTCATGAAGGAATAAAAAAACAATAATTCAGAATAGTTAAATCTTCTAATCTCAACAAGTAGTGTTTAGACGAGTCAAAAGGCTGTATTTTTATCAAAATGCGACAATGGTTTCCTTGAGGTTGAAAGTTTCTTTCAACAGACATCATTGAAGCATATAAACTGTGTTCAAAAACATCTGAGTTCTTTGTTTAAGATTTTCAGAGGAAGAATGTCATGCCAAAACTCAGTTCTCAGAAAATACTCTCTCATTTTTATAAGTATGTAACTATTTTCTGCCTCAGTTGGATAACCCTGATAGCTTTCTCATTTTATTTAAATTTTAAAGCAGAAAAAAAAGAGCTTCAAGAGCTCGCTCTCTCAGAAGCAAGGGGAGGCATCAACAAAGATATAATTTTCAGACAATGGTCTTCCGGACACGGAGGTGTTTATGTCCCAATCACGACCAAGAATCCTCCAAATCCCTATCTTTCTCATGTTGATAATCGTGACATCGAGACCACTACAGGACAACACTTAACTCTTATTAATCCTGCTTACATGATGCGCCAGGTCTATGAATTGGAAAAAGAAAAAATTGGTATAAAGGGCAATATTACAAGCTTAAATCCTCTCCAACCCAAAAATGCTCCTGATGACTGGGAAAGATTAGCCTTACATGACTTTGAACGTGGCATAAAAGAAGTAAGTTCATTGGAGATGATTAATGGAGAGCAACACCTACGATTAATGCTCCCACTTATCACAGAAAAAGGTTGTTTGAAATGTCATGCTTCACAGGGATATAAAGAGGGAGATATTCGTGGAGGAGTAAGCGCTTCTGTACCAATAAAACCATATCAGTTCATATCACAGATACATCTCAAGACCCTTGTGAAAGTTCATCTGATAATTTTAAGTGTTGGACTCTGCGGTATTGTTTTTGGCGCGTTGCATTTATATGCTCAAGTTCAGAAACTTAACAAGGCAACAGGTTCCTTAAGAAAATGGGGTCAGATATTCGAACATGCCCAGTGGGGCATTGTTATTATTGATACCAAAAGCAACACGTTTAAGTTGATGAATTCAGCCTTTGCAATAATGCACGGATATTCTATTGAAGAACTAAAAGGGAAACAATTTACAGACATCATGGATACAGAGAAGCATAATGAATTGTATCTGCATATTTCTAATGTAATCCAGAACGGCTATCTCAGTTTTGAGTCCTTGAACATTCGTAAAGACGGCACGGTTTTTCCTACCCTGCTGGACATCACCACTTTTATCGACAACATAGATAATGAAAAATATCTGGTAGTAAATATACAGGATATAACCAAGCAGCATCAGGTAGATCTGGAAATTCGAAAACTAAACGAGGAGCTTGAGGGCCGTGTCCGCCTACGTACAACACAACTTGAAGAGGCACATAAGGCTATGGAAATTGATGAAAAAAGCCTGAAATTCTTACTTCTGATGAATCAAATGAAATTTGCTACAGAAAAGGAATTGGGGCAATATGCCCTTGAGGAAGTGGTACGTATATGCAACAGTAAGGTTGGATATCTTCATTTTGTTAATCTGGACCAAAAGAGCATAAACCTATTTGTTTGGACAAATAATACTTTAGAAAATTGCACTGCGGTTGTGGAAAAAAAATACCCACTTGAAAAAGCTGGAATCTGGGCAGACTGTGTAAGAGAACGAAAACCAGTTATCCATAATGATTATCAACATCTACCCAAAAAACATGGGCTACCAGACGGTCACATTCCTATCCATCGTCATGCTAGCATTCCGGTCTTTGATGATGATAAAATTGTTGCAATCATCGGCGTAGGAAACAAACAACAGTTATATAATGAATCCGACACCCGCCAGTTATCACTTTTCGGCAATAGCATCTGGCATATCATGAAGCGAAAACGGGCTGAGGAACAACTAAGCCTGACAGTAGAAAAATCTGACAACGCTAACCGTTCCAAGAGTGAATTTCTGGCTAATATGAGCCACGAAATTCGAACACCAATGAACGCCATCATGGGACTCTCACACTTAGCCCTCCAAACAGATCTTTCACAGAAGCAACGAGATTACCTTGAAAAGATTCAAGGGTCTTGCAAGTCTTTAATTTCTATCATAAATGACATTCTTGATTTTTCCAAAATCGAGGCAGGAAAACTCTCAATAGAGAGCACCGAATTCTACCTAGAAGACGTTTTGGGAAATCTATCCAGAGCAACAGAGTTGCGAGCCCAAGAAAAAGGCATCGAAATAATTTACTCCATTGCCCCAGATGTGCCTGCAAAACTTGTCGGCGATCCTTTACGCGTGTGTCAAATTTTAATAAATTTGGTTTCTAATGCTATAAAATTTACGCTCAAAGGAGAAATTGAAGTTAATATTGATTCAGTTCAAGAATATACAAATAGTATAACTCTTCAGTTTTCAGTCCGTGATACCGGAGTTGGAATCGCACAAAATGATTTGAACCGGCTTTTTAGAGCTTTTAGACAGGCAGATACTTCCACTACCAGAAAACATGGAGGAACGGGTCTTGGATTGACTATCTGTAGAAGATTGCTCAACCTGATGAACGGTAGCATTGAAGTGGAAAGCAAACTGAAGAAAGGGAGTGTATTTCGTTTTACACTTAACTTTGCTCTTCCAGCCAAGAGAAGAGTAATTCAACACTCTGTACCAGGAAATTTACAAAATATACGTGTACTAGTCGTAGATGATAACCCAACTGCCAGAAGAATTTTAGAGGTAATTTTAGAATCTTTTTCCTTTAATGTTAGCTCGGCAGAATCTGGTGAGGTAGCCTTACTCTTAGTTCAGCAGGCAAGCGATGAAGGATTACCTTTCAAACTTGTTTTTATGGATTGGAAACTAAACGACATAAGTGGAATAGAAATTGCCTTATCAATCAAAAGTAACAAAAATCTCTCATCAATTCCCCTGATAATAATGGTTACAGCCTACGGCAGAGAAGAAGTCATCCAAGAAATTGAACAAATAGATCTAGATGGTTATTTATTCAAGCCAGTTAGCCGCAGTATTATTTTTAATAAGATTATGGAAGTTTTTGGGGAACAAGTCGCAGTGAAAAAACCAAGGCATTTTCAAAGATTGGTAGATTCAAACAATATAGAGAAAATTAAAGGTTCAAAAGTACTTGTCGTTGAAGACAATAAAATTAATCAGCAGGTTGCCAAGGAGTTGATAGAGTCTTGGGGGCTAATTGTACATATAGCTAAAGACGGCAAAGAGGCGGTAAAGATAATGTCTGAGGAGCTATCCAAGTTTAATAAAACTACATTGCCCAATCGTGAAAGGTCACAATTTGAAGCAATATTTATGGATATTCAGATGCCAGAGATGGACGGTTTTACCGCAACCAGGGAAATTAGAAAAATAGAAAAAACATTGGAACAGTATTCTGAATCTTCTATTGACCACATAAAAACCGATGATAATTTTTCTCTAAATGCAAGACACATCCCAATCATTGCCATGACCGCCCATGCCATGACAGGTGATAGAGAAAAAAGTCTGGAAGCAGGAATGAATGACCACATAACCAAGCCTATTGACCCAGGAGAGCTTATTACCTGTTTGTTACGATGGATTGCGCCAGTACCCCAGAGTAATCCAGAATTGATTTCTCTCAGAAAAAAACAAGTCACTAGCCATGAAGAGGATATAGCGCTTCCTGAAAATTTATCTTTCCTTGATATTAAATCCGGTCTTGATAGAGTTGCCGGGAACAAAAAACTTTACAGAAAACTTTTAGACAGATTTGTTAAGGATAATGACCAGATTGTTTCTATTATCAAGGAATTAATTAATATCAATGATTCCAAGAATGCCAAATTTAAAATCCACACCTTAAAAGGAGAAGCTGGCAACATTGGGGCTCGTTCAGTCTTCAAGACCGCTAAGGCAGTGGAATATAGAATAACGCAACAGGATGATCATCTTGGAGAATTATTGAATGATCTAGATAGTCAGATGGAAACATTGCTGCATTCTTTAAAAGAGTTTTGTGATCAACACCCAATGCCAATAGGTTGGAGTAAAAACACACCCCATAATACGGCAAGCAAGGACAGTAAACACCTTGAAAAAAAGATTATAGAACTTGTCGAATATTGCAAGAATAGCGACACAAGAGCCATATCTGTATTTAATCAAATTAGAGATGATTTAGCGATATTCAATCCAGAACAATCTGAATTATTAGATGGCCGACTTAAAAATTATGATTATAAAGGAGGAATCAAAATACTCGAACTTCTTGGGCTTCTCTAATATGATTAATAATCCAGTTTAAAATAAATCTTACAATATTAATATCAAACTTGTGTGAGGAACTAGGCAGCTGAATTAAAAAAAAATACGGCAAATAATCCTAATCAGACTAAAGTTGCGAAAGGACTTTAAAGCCAATTAATTGTTGCGCGTCCAGAGGTTTGGAACCACTTTAACACAGAAATTGATGAGTTTTTAACACTTGTTTAATGCCTCATCTATTATTAAAATCATACTTAACACCATGACAGAAAAATTGGTGAACCGTGAAAATATTAGATTTAGAGGTTTTGGATCTTTTTCTGTGAGAGAATATGATTCGTATACCGGCAGAAATAATTTCATCTTACATGTTATTTTCGATAAGAAAGTTTGCGCTGGCAATATAATTAAAAATGGAAAAAATACTTTAAGGTAGGCTAGTCAGGAGTTTTTCTGGAAGTAACAAGCACTGAATCCTGTCTTATTTCTGTATTGAAAAGGTCTCCTGTATAAATAATTATTTATCAAAACATGAAAATTAGGAGTGTAAAATGCCTCGATATGAATGGGATGATTCATTTAGCGTTAATGTTAAAGAAATAGACCATCAGCATAAAAGTTGGCTATCAATTATTAATGATTTACATGAGACCTTGATTAAAGGAGATATTAAAAAACTAGATAAAGCCACAGAAAATTCTTTAGATGCCATGCAGGAATATGCGCTCACGCACTTTGCGTATGAAGAAAGATATATGGAAGAAATAGGATACCCGGAGTTATCAGAACATAAAAAAAGACACCGAGAATTTTTTTCTAGAATTCAACAGTACAACGCAGACATTAAATCAGGTAAATTAATATTATCCACAGGGCTCATGAAGACGCTTATAAATTGGTTAAGAGGTCATATTCTTGAGGAAGATAAAAAGTATACTCTGCATAATTCTAATTGTTTAGAATAATTTGTTGCTTCAAAGTATTTTTTAACGAAATATCAATACTTGTTCCATGAATATCAGACCAATAGAGTCTCTTTTGAAAGCAAATTAACACCATGGCAAACATATGGTATCCCAAGTACTCTTTTCCATACGAGTCAAAGTAAGAATGAGGATATGTCATACAGTTTCCGTCTACGAAGTTATCCAGTGTGACCTCAGAACAAAGTGGGTGCCCCCAACTTCTATCCCACCATCCCCCTACTCTCTTTATTTCTAATATTTTTATATACATAAGAGGTAAGCGCCAATTAAACCCCACTGGGCATGTCCGGTATGACTAAATCTTTCTGGGTCAAATTGGTTGGCAGCAACTTACGAACGTCATTTTCAGGTGTGCCTGGTAAATTTTCAAAAAG
>PJEL010002559.1_pt1 | contig 16464 bp, 11 predicted proteins | sample 1853271 | NCBI WGS metagenome assembly PJEL01 (sample SAMN08108733, study PRJNA415343) | Invertebrate metagenome, whole genome shotgun sequencing project. | host: Globobulimina | place: Sweden: Gullmar Fjord | collected 2015-08
CTAGCCCAATTCAGTGGCTTAAATATTAGGACCATTCAACGTATTGAACGAGGCCAAAAAGCGGGTCTGGAATCATTAAAGTCTCTTGCCGCTGTATTTGAAGTTGAATTAAATGAACTGCTGCCGGAGGAAAACATGAATAATTCAGATAAATTTAATGAAGAAGAAAACCGTGTTATAGAACATGTTAAAGACATTAAAGGATTTTATAGTCACCTTATTAATTATACGGTAGTAGTAATGGGGTTATTCCTCATCAATTTTTTAACCAGCCCTGGGTATTATTGGGCTTGGTGGGCTGCTTTAGGCTGGGGTATAGGGCTAATTTCTCACGGCATTAGTGTTTTTGAAGTTTATAGCTTTTTTGGTGCTGATTGGGAAAAGAAACAAATAGAAAAAAGATTGGGTAAAAAACTCTAAACAGCTGTAAAAACCTAACTAACACATTGTGATAGCAGTACTGAGAGTAAAGCCGTTATGAATTAATTTACTATTTATAACGGCTTCAAGTTACGCAATGTCACACTAAGTAAAAGAGGATTTCGTTAAAACTCTGCAGGCACTTCAAACGTCATTTCTTCGCGAGTAATTGGATGTCGCAAGGCTAAATACTCAGCATGTAAATGCAATCGTTCAGCCTTATCACCATAATGATCATCACCAACAATCGGCATATTTAAACCTAATTTATGTGCACAATGTACGCGAAGTTGATGAGTACGACCTGTTTTCGGGTATAAATGCAATCGAGTGGTATTATTTTCTCTCGCCAACACTTGCCAATAAGTGGGCGACGCTTTGCCATGTTGATAACACACTAATTGACGAGGCTTATCGTCTAAATCTAAGCGTAGGGGTAATTCAATTGTGCCGCTTTCAGCTTCAACATTACCAGTAACCAATGCGACATAACGCTTTTCTACCGTGCGTTCAATAAACTGTTTTTGTAGCGCTTTATGTGCCCGTTTATTTAACGCGATAACCAATAAGCCAGAGGTCGACATATCTAAGCGATGAACAATAAGCGGCCCTGACGCCTGTGAAAATTGTGTTTTAATACGTAAATATACTGAATCTTCAATATTTTTTCCCGGTACAGACAAAAACTCTGCAGGTTTATTTACCACTAAAATATCGTCATCTTGATGAACAATGGTTAAGTCTTTACCTTGGGCGGGATTAATTAACAGAGGGTTTTCATCAACGACTAACCCTTGCAACATATGCCCTAATATTGGCTGGCATTTACTATAACAAGATGGATAATAATTCTTATGTTGTCTAATCGCCGATTTAGGCGCTGGCCCCCACCAAAACTCAGCCATGGCAACGGGCGTTAAGTTATGTTGATAAGCGTACTGCAATAATTTAGGTGCGGCACAATCACCGGCACCCGATGGTGGCGTTTGCTCAGGTAAGTCAGCAAAGATGCGATTCAGATCTTTTACTGCACCATCAGCATTTAAAAATTCATATTGAGCAAACAGCTTTTTCTGTAAGGCTTTAGATTTAGCACGTCTGAGCTTTTTCAAAGCAGAAATTTCACTGTTGAGCTCATCCACACTGCTTTGCAATGCTGACATTTTCCCTTGCCAAAACTTCTTTAACGCTTGTAATTGCTTTTTCTGCTCAATACTTTCGCCAGCAAGTTCACGCTCTAATTGCTGATATTTATCATCGCTTAATGCTATTTTCGCCGCTTCTCGTCGCTGTTTCCGTTGCTTTCGGCCATCAGCCATCGTTGCTTGTAGCACAAGTAAACGGTTTTGATAATCATTTGTCGCAACGGCTATTTCATCAATATATTGTCGTAACTGCGAGCTAGCTTCTTTTGCTGTTACTTCATCATTAATGCGATTAATCAGTGCCTGCTCTGTAAGGTATGCATCATCATTTAATTGCATAGAAGATACTGGTGGAACAAATAAGTTACCTGTAGATAAACTAATTATTTGCCCTGAATATGCGGCTAAGTAGCCAAGTTCTTGGGCTGAATTTTTAACCACCAACACACCAAACATCTTGCCTTCTAACACTGTTTTTTCGGTTGTAGATTCAATATCGTATTGCCACTGTGCTTGATTATTTAAATAGCGTTGTAATTGTTCTGCCGCCATATTCGCAAGAATATGTGGCTGATAATAAAATGGAAACGTAAATTTTTCCGGTAAATTAACTTCGCATGTATCGAGTTCAAAAGGAGTAAAACAAAGGCTATTCAATGACATAAAATATGGATAAAAGTACTTACATTAAGATAGCGCAATTTTACCATACTTTACCAACAATAATTGTAAATCACAGTTGGATAAGCCTTTAATGTGAAAGGTACTTGGCAATAATTTCTTGGTATTCAGTAGATTCTTTCACCTGCATTAGGGCAAAGTCCATACGTTGTATAAAATCGTTTTTAAAGGGAAAGTCGCCATTAACACTATCAGAATAGCCAATATGAGCCGTTTGTGACATCACAATAATTGACTCAGATATATCATCAAAACTTAAATGATAAACCTTACTTAACCGTGATAATTCATGTTGAATCGCCAATCGATCATTTAGATAGCAATCAATACGTTTGGAGTGCAATTTTAATACATTGGCATAGGTACTTTTATTCTCCCAAACAACAATTTTTTTATCCGCAATCGCTGACTTAATTTCGTCACTAAAAATCATATAACCAGAGTTTATACCAACATTTAATGGCAATAAGGGTCGCTTAGATGCCGAGCTAAAATATTCAATGATATTGATATAATTCTGGCAATAGGCAACTACAGTTTCATTCATAATTGCCAGTGAATAAGGCCAAATATATTCACGCGCTGTAATATGCTTGTAGGGAGGTAAAATACCCAATACTTGGCCTTTCTCTACTTCCTTTAATGCTCTTTTCCATGGCGCTCCTACCAAATCGACTTGATAATGCTCTTTTATTAGTTTCGCTGCTGCCTTAGTAATATCGACATAAATACCTTTTAGCCTATTGTTTTCAACATATGAATAAGGTGGGTAGCTGTCATCCGCCAAAATAGTAATAATGGGTCTATCTTTGGCGCGTGCTGAGTGACAAAAGCAAAACAATACGATCAGTATTAAGACGATAAAATGGAGAGCAGGTGCGCATTTACATCGCATAGTTAATATTGCCACTGCTTAGAAAAATCATATCGAAAACCGATTGATAGCGATGAAAAGTCAGCTAGATAATCGAAATCTCGTTGTAAATATTCAAGATGAAATCTTAACCAAGGCTTTGGCAACCACTCGATTGTGGTATTAAAACCGCTGAAGTCAGAGCTTTGCTGATGACTAAAGCCGTCAGAAAAATCAAAATACCCTAGTTTCAAACGATATTCTTTCGTCAAAAAATAGGCTGCTGATAAATCTAGCGTATGGCCATCCCTATTCGCTTCGCCATTGATTCTTTGATATTCTTTATCTTGATAGCCAAGCGCTAAATACAAGCCATTATCAAAATTGTAGGCTAATGCAGCAGCATAGCTTTCATCATCACCAATAATGCTGCCATTAACGTTGGCATCTTGTGTTAAATAAGTTACCGCAGCATGTAAACCTTGATGGTCATAGCTAACCCCCAAATTAACTAAATCGCTATAATTGTCGCCGTTATCACCATTAAATTGTGCGGCAGCCATCCAGGTGTAACTATTACTTTTATAATTATAAGTCACTAAGTTATCGACAAAAAAGATACTTTCAGGGTCGTAAGCAAAGGGACTATTACCATGATCAAAAATATCAACATACTCAGCAATAAACAGATACTGTGCCGGCCTCTGTTTACCAATACCAACAGTGCCGACAGGACTATTTAGCGCAACATAAACTTGCCTTGCCTTGCCAAAATCTCCATTATTAGATAAATCAATGCCCCACTCACCATGCAAGATCGCACTCCAGCCCTTATCAATTTCACTAGTTGCTTTAAAACCGGCATGAGAAAGTGCGTCTCTAATATCAGCCTTAGAATGCTCATCTTCGTCAATATAACCAAAAGTTGGCCGAACAGTACCGTATACTTTTAAGCTATTTGTACTTTTGGCTGGCTTGATGACAGCGGATTTTTTTTGCACAGCTTTTTCTTGTCTAGCTTTTGCCAATGACTGAACATTCGCCAGTTGTTGCTTTTCCAACTGTGTTATTTTCTTTTGTAAAACTTCAAGCTGTTGTTTCAAATTTTCGAGGGTAATGCTTTCTTTTGCAGCAATAGAATTGCTAATAAAAATAAAACACAGTGTTAAAATATAGTTAAAGCCTCTAATTTTCCTCATAAAAATCACTTTTATTTCTCACTTTTTATTCAGTGTAGTCTATATTTTAAATTCTAAAGAATATTTTAATTGTGGGTTGGTATATGAATATAAGAACAAAATTTTCGTTAGCATCTGGTGTGGTTGTTTTTGCTATTGTCTCATTACTCTCACTCTCGAGTTATATATTGGTTAGTAACTCTCTTGAAGAAAAAACTCAAGCTTATGTAGAAGACAACTCCTCACTATTAGCACAAAGCATCAGCAATTGGTTAGTCAGTAAAACTTCGCAAATCAACATAATTAGAAATATCATTGAGAATAACTACTCAGAAGAAAATTTTCAGAACACTTTAGAGCTAACCGCACTCAGCAAAGACTTTTCGCTAATGTTCGGTACACTAGCAAGTGAAACACAATTACGCTCAAATGATCCAACAAGAGAAAATCCCGCCAATGTCGATTTTAAAGAGCGCCCTTGGTACAAATTAGGTCAAGCAAGCAATGGCGTGGTATTTACCAAGCCATACATAGACGCTGCGACCAATGAACTGTTACTTTCGGTAGTAACGCCAATTTCTGACAATGGTAGCTTCCAAGGTGTTTTAGGTGGCGATCTCAGTCTAAATAGCATTGCAGCCAGTGTGAATACCATCAACTTTAATGATACTGGTTTAGCGTTTATTGCTGATGAAAGTGGAACAATCATCACGCACCCAAACGCAAAACTAAATAACAAAAACACTGACAGCATATACAAAATATCGCCCAGTAATGGCCAGAAAATCATTGAAATTGAGCATCAAGGAATTAGCAAACTAATATACTTCTACCCGTTAAAAAAACAATTTGGTATGAGCTGGTATTTGGGTGTTTTACTGGAAAAAGACAAAGTTTATCAATCGTTAACTTATTTAACTAATCAAAGTGTTTTATTCGCTCTTATTGGTATCATTATTTGCGTTCTGTTACTGAGACAGTTAGCTAAGAAACTATTGATGCCACTCAATGTTTTAGATTCTGCTATCGCTGAAATTGCCTCTGGCGGCGGCGATTTAACACAGCGTTTAACCATCACAAGTAACGATGAATGTGGTGCAGTGGCATCAAATTTCAATCAATTTTTAGTTAGCCTACAACAGCTAGTAAAAGACATAAAACACAAAGCAGGTATTGTTGTAAATAATAGCGATAGCGCTAAAAATTTAGCAAGTGAGTCAAGTACGCAATTACAAGAACAAGGCACACTCGTTGAAGGCTTGGCAACCGCAATGAATGAAATGAGCCAAACTTCAATGGATATCGCATCAAGCGCACAAGACGCCGCCACATCAATATCATCAGTTAATGAACGTGCCGATGAAGGTAAAGCGCTATTTAGCAAAACCAGTAATGACGTTATGGCGCTTTCGCAAACCATTTCAGCTTCACAAGAATTAAGTAATCAACTGGCAGAATATAGTAATAATATTGAACAAGTGCTTTCAGTTATTAATGGCGTTGCTGAACAAACCAACTTGCTAGCATTAAATGCCGCAATTGAAGCAGCTAGGGCTGGGGAGCAAGGTCGAGGTTTTGCCGTAGTTGCTGACGAAGTGCGTACCTTAGCGTCCCGTACCCAAGAGTCAACAACTGAAATTAAAACCATGATCGAGCAAATTCAACACTCATCGACTCAAGTACAAGTATCAATGAATGAAAGCCGAGAAAAAGCAGATTCATGCGTAGAGCACACCCAAATAGCCAATCAGGCATTAGAAGATATTTCAGATGCAGTAAAAGAAATCATGGATAGAAATATCCAAATTGCCGCAGCGATAGAAGAGCAAAGTGTAGTGATTGAAGAAATCAATAAGAACACTACTCACATTAATGATATTAGCATGCAGGTTGGCGACTTCTCACAAGAGCAAGTAGGAACTAATGAAACCTTAGTCGATGAAGTTAATCAACAACAAGTACTATTAGAGAAGTTTATTGTTTAACATATTAACTTGCTAAATAGGCAAAGACAGTAACACCTCTACACCTTGGCGATTTATTCTGTTTTGTATGGTTATTTCGCCATGATGGCTAAACATTATTTGTCGACAAAGTGCTAAGCCAATGCCACTCCCCTTTGGCTTAGTTGTATAAAATGGCACAAATAAATTATCGAAATTGGTGATGCCGCAACCATTATCAACGACAATGATTTGTTGCCATTGCCGCTCTTGGCGACAAGAAATTTCGATTATTATCTGCTCGCTGGCAGCCATTGAATCAACCGCATTCTTAAAAAGATTAATAAACACTTGCTCTAATTGTTTTTTATCAGCATTCAATTCAATATCAGTACCTTGATTTATTAGAAATGTACTTTGTGGGAACAGTAGTGCGAGTTTATTAACCATGGCATTAAGGTTAACTGCAGTAATGATAGGTTTAGGTAAATGTGCAATTTCACTGTAACTAGCAATAAACTCGCTTAAGGTCGCTGCCCGCTCATTGATAATAGCAATGCCATCAACCAAACTTTTAACTTCAAGTGCAACGTCAGTATCAACACTACGTTGCAATTTACTTTGCATCGACTGACTAATGGTTGATATTGGCGTTAATGAGTTATTAATTTCGTGGCTGAGCACACGTAATAGACTCTGCCATGAGTTACGCTCTTTCTCCATAAGTAAGCGTTCGGCATTGGTCAACAAATACAATTGATGCCGCTGCCCGTCGCTAAGGAACCTTTCTTTATATAAAAAATATTCGCCGCTAAGCTCTGATGCAGCTATGCGGCTATCTCTAGTTAACTGTAGAGTATTCTTCTGAAACTTAATAATACCTGGTAAAGCATCATGTAACTGAGAGCCAAGAGTGATTGAGTTTAACGCTACCCCTTTAAATTTTTCAATGCCATTTAGCAATAGTACTTTTGCTGAATTATTTGCCATTACCAAGTTACCATCAGCATCGGTTGCTAGAACCATGGCATCCATTTGATCAACAATCAGCTCTAGCAATACTCGTGACTCTTTCGCCGCTAGTTTATGCTGCGCTAACGTGTCAGATAAGTTATTTATCAAAATAAGTAACTCTTGAAATGCTTGGTTGCTCTTTAAACGCCCGCGCAACGAGTAATCACCATCAATCATTGACTCGATTAAATTGGCTAACGTTCGAATCTGATATTGTGCGTGTTTATTGCTGGCGACAATAACGTAACTGCATAATAGACTTAAACAGATAATAATAAATGCAATCAGATAACCTGAAGCATTGGTGGTCATTAACGCGATAATGGTAATAAAAACACAAGGTAAGCAAATCAATAGAATCAACTTGTCTTGATGCTCAATATGGTATTTAGCTCGTTTACCTTGGTATTGTTGCCATAGTCTTTTAATCCAGTTCATATTTACTCAAACGGCGATAATAGCCACTGCGGCTTAATCCCAAAGACTTTGCGGTTACTGTGGCGTTACGGCTATGGGCTTTTAATCGATTGATGATAGCCTGTTTCTCAATTTGCTCTAGGGTTAAACTCGGCTCATCAAGCGAATCTTCAATGCCGTTACTTGCTGGAGCAGTAGTTAAAGCAATACTTTCTGCTTCTATAACATCACTATTGCAAGTAAACAGGATACGTTCCATCATGTGGCTCAATTCACGAATATTACCCGGCCAATGGTACTGTTGAAGCTTTAATATTGCAGTTTTTGAAAGTGTCGGACAGGCTTTATGATATTTTTGACTAAAGGTACTAAGAAAGTAACTTGCCAATTCGGCAATATCTTCAACACGTTCCGACAATGACGGAACTCGCAATTCGATAGTATTTAATCGAAAATAAAGATCTTGTCGAAAGTTGTTATCCGTTATTTCCTGCAGTAAATCACTATTAGTTGCAGAAATAATTCGCACATCCGCATGTAATGATTTATTACTGCCAACAGCTTCAAATTTTTGCTCTTCCAAGACTCTAAGTAGTTTAGCTTGCTGTGTTATCGGGATATTCGCTAACTCATCTAAAAACAACGTGCCGTTTTCTGCCATAGTGAAACGTCCAACTCTATTTTCTTTTGCATCGGTAAATGCGCCTTTGACATGACCAAACATCTCACTTTCGAATAAATTAGCAGAAATTGCTCCCATATTTACCGCCACAAAAGAATGTTCAGCGCGACTAGACATTTTATGTACATAACCAGCAAGCATACTTTTTCCCGTACCATTGTCACCAGTAAGTAGAATGCTCATGTCACTTTGGGCAAGGTTATCTAGGGTGTTAAGTAAGTCACGCATTATTGCTGATTTTGCAATAATGCCTTGGCGGTTTTCAGGGTGTGTTTGCGAGGTTAGCAACTTATTTTGCTGTAATAATCGCTCTGTAGTTTTATATGCGTTTGCTAAAGATATTTGCGTTTCTATGGCATTAATTATTCGTTCATTTTTCCAAGGCTTTTGTATAAAGTCTTTCGCGCCAGCACGCATTGCTTCAACCGCAATATCGATAGTTGCCCAACCCGTCATCACGATAATTGGAATAAAAAGCTCTAACGCAACTATTTGTTCAACTAGCGTTACGCCCTCTGTTCCGGAGGTTGTATCTTGTTGGAAATTCATATCAAGTAGCACAAGGTCAATCACTTGGCATTGCACACTTTCTAACGCTGCTTGTGGAGTTGTTACCGCGACTATATCGTAGCCTAGATCACTTAATAAATACTTCAGACTAGCTATAATATTGATATCATCGTCAGCAATTAAAATTCTTTTTTTGTTCACAAATACAATTCACTAATATTATTTATAAAAGAAACACACATCATTTTAGCACCATGGCATAACGAGAAAAAAATTGATATGCCATGGTTTATTTTAGTTAACTAGCGCAGCAGTTATTCATAACGCAATGCCGTACTTGGCTCCATCTTCACTGCGCGTCGACTCGGAATATAGATGGCGAACATCACCACTATCGTTAAGCCTATTACTACCGTAATTGCCTGAGTAAAGTAAATATATATCGGAAAGATTCCTTCTGTAAAGCTGTGGAAACCTATAGAAATCATGGCGAAAATAGCTAAAGCTAAACCTAGCCCAATGCTTAACTGTCTGGCCCCTTGCTTTAAAAACATACGTAGAATATTTTGGTCACTTGCCCCAACTGCTCGCCTAATACCAACTTCATGCGTACGTTGGGCAACAGAGTTAGCCGTTAAACCATAAATACCCACCATAGCTAATAGCAAAGCAAAGAAGCCAGTGCCAAAGGTAATATTTGACATCAAGCCCATAGATTCGCGCATTTTATTACGATTTTGACTGGCCTCTTGCACCGCATAAGCCAACTCAATATTTCGATCTGTGGCAAACATCGCTTGATAAAAAATTTCATCGGCATTTTGTGTGTTGGCTGATATTTTGTATAACAAAATCTGAAACGAATCAACAAACTGTAAACCTGATAAATAAATTTCATCGGCACTATCAAGGGCGCCAAATAAGCTTCTTGGGTTCATTCGATTGCCGACAATACCAACAACAAACACCTTTTCATTCTTATCATTAATACTGACTGAAAAGCTCTTTTCCAATGCCGATTCTCCTGGCCAATATCGCTTCGCCATCGACTGACTAATAATGGCCGTTTTTCGGTTAGTCATTTTATCTAAATGAGTAAATTGACGGCCAGCAATTAGCGGAATACCTATGGTCCTGGTATCGCCAATAATAGCAACAGTATCAATTAGTGGCTTATCGTCATCAGATAAATATTCACGACCTTCTATCATCACACGTGAATCACCAATCCAATTATGACTAACAACATCAATCAAGTTTGACTGTTGTTTTAACTCAGCAATGAGAGATTGCAGTAATGCTAATTGCTGCTGCGGTTCAGGGTATTTGTTTTCAGGAATAGTAAAGCGTGCCGTCATCAAATTTTGATAATCATCACCCATTTCTAAGTTTATAAACTTATGAGCGATAAAAGCTGAAATAGAGCCAATTAACATTAAGATTGCGACAAGAAAAACTTGTGCCGTCACTAAAACTCGCGAAACTCGTCCGGATTTTTTACTTTGTGCGCCACGAGTACCATCACGTAAAGTACTATTAATATCTTGATGAGCTGAACGCCAAGCAGGCAAAAATGCTGATAGTATGATAGTAATAAGGGTAAAAATACCCGCCATCAATAATGTTGCACCGTCCATTCCATAGTGCCACCAAAATGAACCGCCATCAGGTAACCATGAATGAATAGCCACCTCAGTATAATCTAATGCGGCTCCAACCAGTAAGACCGAAAGTAAGCCACCGACACTGGCGATAATAATTCCTTCCCACATTAATTGGCTAACTAAGCGCGTTGTTTTAGCACCAAGTGCTGCTCTTATTGCTGTTTCTTTTTGTCTGTCAATCGAGCGTGCGAGCAATAAGTTACCAACATTAATACAAGCCAATAATAAAATGAGCAATGACACCGTCATTAAAGCAGCAAAGGCTATACCGCCATCATTTCCTGTTTGTGCCATTTGAAAAGTAAGCAATTGCACTGATTTTTGAACTTTAGGTAAGTCGTACAACTTAACATTTTGTTGATAAATTTGATTTACCGCCTGAGAAAGCTCCTGTTCGGCTTGCTTGATATCTACGCCATTTTTAACACGCGCGAATCCAAATAAATATCCACTGTCTTTAGGGCTTTCATTTAACGAAGCATCAGATAATGGTCGCCATATTTTTGAAGCATTTGGAAAGCGATAATCTTTTGGCATAACGCCAATGATATCTGCTATTTCACCATCAACTTTAATACGTTTAGAGAGAATACCTTCATGCCCTTGGTATTCATTCTGCCAAATATCATAGCTAATTAACGCCACCGGCGTCGCGCCAATCAAAGTATCTCTGGCGTTGATAACTCGCCCTAAAATTGGTGCAGTGCGACTAAATTCAAAAAAACTAGCCCTGACAAAACTGCCATAATAACTTTTACCAGACTCTTTCATACTGATACGCATGTCACCATTTTTATAGACGCCAAACTCAGAAAAACAGGTTAGTTCATCCTTAATATTTTTATATTCAAAACTTCTTAAATAACGATATTTTCCATCTTCAAAAACAGCTAAAGCTTTTGCTGTGTCACCTTCTGGTAAAGGTAACGGTTTATATATCGTGGTATACAAAAATGAGAAGGTAAATAAACTAATAGATAAACCACCAATTAACACCCCCAACGTCATCGTAGTAAACTTAGGTGCATTAAATAATAACCGTAATGCATATTTAAAATCGAGCCATGTAAACATGATACTTACCTCGCTGCTACTTCAATTGCTTGTACTGTCTCTATCTGTTCTTGGCGATTCAAACTATCTTTAATTAGTTGGCCGTCAAACATTTCTAGACATCGGCTCGCACGTTTAGCTGAAGTAAGATCATGAGTCACCATACAAATGGTTGCACCATCACGATGAAGCTGGTCAAATAGTTGTAAAACTGACTCAGCATTCTTTGAATCTAAGTTCCCTGTCGGCTCATCGGCAAGAATTATCTTAGGGTCATTAACCAACGCACGAGCAACAGCAACTCGCTGTTGTTGTCCACCTGAAAGTTGTGATGGAAAATGGTTTTTCCTATGGCTCATTTGTACTTTTTCCAATACCTCTTTAGCTTTATTTTCTATAAAACTTTTGGATAAGCCTGATTGATAAGTCAGTGGCAACATGACATTTTCAAGCACAGTCAAATCTGAAATAAGGTTAAACGATTGAAAGACAAAACCTATTTCAGTGCTTCGTATTCCTGCTCGTTGATTTCGAGTCAATGAAGAAACATCCTTTTCAGCTAGGAGGTACTTTCCCGCTGTAGGTGAATCTAACAAGCCTAGTAACGACAGTAGTGTCGATTTACCACAACCTGATTGACCGCTTAACGCAACATATTCGCCTTTTTCTATCTTAAGACTAATAGCGTTTAACGCCTTGGTTTCTATTTCTTCGGTTAAAAATGTTTTACTGACATTTTCTATACTGATAAGTGCTGCCATTTTAGTTTCCCTAAAATATTTTTATGTTTTGCTTGAACTGAATTATTAACGAATTTATTGCCGTCAAAATATTAATTAATCATGACTTGTTGATGTTCTTGCCAAGCAGAGGTGTCAGAAATAATAATTTCATCACCAACACTTAAACCCGATAACACCTGAATATTATTCACCGAACTCTGCCCTAACATCACCTGTTGTTTGCTAGCAAACTGCTGGTCTGGCGTTATTTTATATAACCCTATTTGGCTATCTCTTGGCGCATAAACTGGACGCCTGACGAATAACGCATTTTCGATACTGCTTATTTCAATCAAACCATCAACAGTGAGTTCCGGCCTTGCTTCATCAGGTAGTTGATCAATAATATGAACGTCAACTTGTACCATTCCTACTTTAACTGCGGGATCAATACGGCTCACTTCCCCTAAGATTTGGCTAGTACGGGTATCAATACTTACTAATTGTCCTAGGCGAATATCTTTAATTCTTACTTCTTGTACTTTTAACTCAGCAAAAAGTGACGCTTGATCGGCAATTAAAGCAACACTACTGCCGATTTGTGTGCGTTCACCTAATTCCAATGACACTTGCTGAATAACACCTGAGGTAGATGCTCTAACTGTCAATGAGTTAACTTGTTCTAGCACTCGTTGGTAGTTATTTTCCATTAAACCTAATCTAGCCAATTGTGCAGTTTTAGTTGCCGACATGGTTAACTGCATTTTAGTTACTTTTTGCTGCTGGGCTAACCAAAATTGCTGCTGTTGTTTAACGGTTAATTGGCTTTTTTGATAATCTAATGCTGAAACGGTGGCATTGCCTTGTTTCATCAGCGCTGATTCTGCGTCCAGTTTTAGTTTCGCTGATAGGTAATTGTATTCAGCGGCGACGACTAAGTTCTCAATGTCTAGTAACTGTGATTCTAACGTGACATAAGCAGCGTTGCTTTCTGCTTTATTAGCTTTCAATTCCCAGCGTGCTTTTTCAAGTTCACGTTCTATTTCAGGGTTACTCAGTTGCACAAGCACATCACCTTGCTCGACCTTGGCACCAGCTTTAACAAAAACCTGCTCTATTCGGCCTGAAACTTGTGCGGATATCCAGCGAATATTGAGCGGCTTTAATACCCCTGTTGCCCTAACATTAACTTGAAACAAGCCCTGTTCAACTTTCGCCGTCACTAACTTTTCATGTTCAACCATATATGACGCATCACCTAAAACACGAGTAAGTTTCCAGCCAACAAAAAGTAGCAAAACGATGGGAAGTAAATACCAATATTTTCTCCATAAAGCTTGAGCCGGCATTATTCGTTGCGTATCCATTCTTTTACCTCAATAGTTTAGTGCTAAATTCGCTTTCTTAACTTATACATTACAAGTTAGATGCCAACTCAGAGCAAAACACAAGCCATTGTTTATTATGGTTATTTTAAACCCGCCAATAAACAACAAACTTAAGTGTTCCGGAATTGATACAACATAATTATTGTTATGTTTCATATATGGCACAATGAATACAAAGAAAAACATGAAGATTTTAGCTAACTTTCAAATGCATAATTACCAATAAATATTGACCTTTGTCGTCATCAGCTCCTATGAAGCACATATTATTTGTGCTTTACTATTGATATAGCTAATTTTTATTCTTGTGATTAATAGCCAGTAAATAATGAAGTTTTCTCACACTAAAGCCATTACCACGTTCACCTTACTTTTTATGCTAATGGCTGTAATTTCGCTTATCGCCATTAAAAAGTTGCAATATTCGGCGTCAACCGCGCTAGCGGCTCGTACCGCAACAGTGTTAGCATCTACCATTAACCAAGCTCGAGTTTCTTATAGCAAAAACGCTGTAGCCGCTTTACGCGCTCACCCTGATATTTCAGTAGCAGCACAATATCACGATAAACCTTACGGGGTTCCAAACCCTGCGACATTTGCCATTGAACTTGGGGAAGCGATATCGGTGCCGGAAAAAGGACTTATCCTGCATACTTTTAGTAGCTACCCTTTTGCCAGTAGAAAAAGTAACGGTGGCCCAAAAGATGACTTTCAAAAAGCAGCACTACTAAAACTAAGCACAACTAATCCGATATTTGAGCGTGTGGAAATGATCGGTGAAAACAACGTACTTCGCCACGCAGAGCCTATTTTCATGGAGCAAAGCTGCGTTGATTGCCACAATAAGCATCCCGAAAGTCCGAAAAAAGATTGGCAAGTTGGTGATATACGTGGCGCTATTGATATTACTATTCCGTTAGGTACTGACGACGAAGAGTTAACAAAAACGGTGCAATATGCCTATGTTATTTTCATCGCTTTTTCTGTGATTGGCTTATTATGTATGTTCGTGACCTTAAAACGTGCCCTAAATTTATCAAGCGAACTCGAACAAAAAGTAAAAAAAAGAACCGCAGCTTTAAACCAGCTTGCCCGTACCGACTCTCTCACTGCCATTGCTAACCGTCGACACTTTGAAGAGTTTGCTCAAGCACTATTTAACAATCAATCTCAAGCGAATTGGCCTATTGCTTTACTTATTTACGATTTAGATTATTTCAAAAACGTTAATGACACCTATGGACATGATATTGGTGATGAATGCTTGAAAGCAGTAGTGAATACGGTAAATCTCGCGCTAAGAAATAGCCAAGACTTCCACGCCAGAATTGGTGGAGAGGAGTTTGCGATTATTTTACAGGCTATCTCGAATGAAGAATTACAAAAAGTTATAGAACGAATATTAGTTGGTGTCAGCAGCATTGAAATACCTGACAACACTAATATTTATCTCACTTGTAGCATAGGTTCTACACTAGCACCTCACGACAGTAATGCGACAATGAAGCAAATGCTGTGCATCGCAGATCAGGCGCTTTATCAAGCGAAATCAAATGGTAGAAATCAAGCAGCACAGCTTAATTATCAAAATGATTAGCTCAACTAAAGCGGACCAAATAGGATGCAATAGCTCAATTCAACTCGGTTGCTATGACTAAAAGCTGAGCAGTAAATCATCTACTTTCTGAGCCGCTAAAGTCTTTAATGAACAACTAAAATGCAGCGTTAAACATGGCCAGCACCATGTCACCATCTTCATGCATATGGTGAAAAGTAACATCAACCGTCATATCGTTACCAAAGTCATAACTAACGAACAAGTCTATTTCGTCTTCCCCTTCATCAAAATCAACATTCAATAAACCAATACTAAGATTATCAATACCTGTATAGTCAATGCCAAACGCCAGTGCTCTTTGGTCAATAACACCATCAATGGTGTGATCTGAGGCGTTACTAAAAAATGGTCCGCCGCCAAAGCCGTTTATAATCGTGCCTGAAACATGATTGTATGATGAGTGCATCGTAAAGTTTTGCAGCGTATAACTCGCCGTTATGCCGTATACATCGCCATCAGGACCACTGGTATCCTTGCTATTATCTGCTTGCTTACCGTACTGCATGCCAATTGAAAATTGCTCAAGCTCAACCATAGCTTCAAAGTAAATTAAGTCAGCAAAGTCGTTGGCATTGTAATACCAGCTTTGCAAAGTAATATGGTCAATGCCTTGATAAACAGCACCAAATACATTAACACCATCGCTATTGTTCATATCGGTAAAGTCTTCGGGTTGATCGGCGTCAACACCCGACCACTTATCCAAATGCGCCAAATATATAGTGGTGTCAGTAAGGTCAGTATTCGTCACTAAAATGCCAGAAAAAGTATTAGGCACCATGCGAATATCGTCCATATCAGCATGAGGGGAGTCAAAACCAAAGCGCCCAACTTTAACTTCTGTTGCCCCTACGTTTGCTTGCAAATAGGCTTGTCCAAGAATCGTATAACTATCACCGTCTCCGGCAAAAAAATCACCATTATCGTCAGAGAACAGCTTTTGCGTTGCGTACAAAGTACCTGTTGCAGTTATACCATGCCAATTTGCGCTGCTATAGCTTAATTCACCACCAACGGCTGAGCTATCAATACTCTCGCCATTTTTATCTTCTGTAGAGATATAGCCTAGGCGAAAGTTACCTGAAAACTGACCCGCTGATATTGCAGCACTCGCACCTTGTTGTACATTGGCATTTTTTAAGTTTGCCCTGTACTTATTCTTTCAATTAGAATCCA
>PJEL010002560.1_pt1 | contig 16462 bp, 13 predicted proteins | sample 1853271 | NCBI WGS metagenome assembly PJEL01 (sample SAMN08108733, study PRJNA415343) | Invertebrate metagenome, whole genome shotgun sequencing project. | host: Globobulimina | place: Sweden: Gullmar Fjord | collected 2015-08
GAAGATATCGTTAAGGATGAAGCCGAGATCGCACAGGCATCTCTAACCTCTTTAAGCGAAGACAAAATTTTCCGTCTTAAGCGTAAAGGTTTCTCTGATGCGCGCTTATCTACTTTGTTAGGTGTTAGCGAAAAGGCATTCCGTAAAAACCGTCAGAAGTTAGATATTCGTCCGGTTTATAAGCGTGTTGATACCTGTGCCGCTGAATTTGCCACAGACACCGCTTACATGTACTCAACGTACGAAGAAGAGTGTGAAGCGAAGCCAACCGATAAAGATAAAATTATTATTCTAGGTGGTGGCCCAAACCGCATTGGCCAGGGTATCGAATTTGATTACTGCTGTGTGCATGCTGCGTTTGCCGCTAAAGACTTAGGCTTTGAAGCCATCATGGTGAACTGTAACCCTGAAACGGTTTCTACCGATTACGATACCTCTGACCGCTTGTTCTTTGAGCCAGTAACGTTAGAAGATGTATTGGAAATTGTTGATAAAGAAAAACCAAAAGGCGTGATTGTTCAGTACGGTGGCCAAACACCCCTTAAATTAGCCGAAGAATTAGAAGCGGCTGGCGTACCGATTATTGGTACTTCGCCAGAAGCCATTGACCGTGCCGAAGACCGCGAACGTTTCTCTCAAATGATTCAGCGTTTGGGCCTTAAGCAACCCGTAAATGCCACGGTAACCTCTGTTGAAGAGGCGATCACCAAAGCCAACTCAATTGGTTATCCACTGGTTGTACGTCCATCGTACGTACTGGGTGGTCGTGCCATGGAAATCGTATACAAAGAAGAAGCGTTGCGTCACTACATGGCCACTGCGGTTAAAGTGTCTAACGACTCACCAGTATTACTTGATTACTTCCTTAACCGTGCGGTTGAAGTGGATATAGATGCCATCTGCGATGGTGAGCAAGTGGTGATTGGTGCGATCATGCAGCACATAGAGCAAGCCGGTATTCACTCTGGTGATTCAGCTTGTTCATTGCCTCCTTATAGTTTGCCTGAAGATGTTCAAAATCAGATGCGTGAGCAAGTTGCCGCTATGGCGATGGAATTAGGCGTTGTTGGTTTAATGAATACTCAGCTGGCTTGGCAAGATGGTGAAATTTACATCATCGAAGTGAACCCACGTGCGTCTCGTACTGTGCCGTTTGTTTCCAAGTGTATTGGTACGTCTTTGGCGGCTATTGCTGCGAAAGTGATGATGGGTAAATCTCTTAAAGAGTTAGGTTTCACTAAAGAAATTATCCCACCTTATTACTCGGTTAAAGAAGCGGTATTCCCGTTTAACAAGTTCCAGGGTGTTGACCCTATTCTTGGGCCTGAAATGAAATCTACTGGCGAAGTAATGGGCGCAGGCGAAACGTTTGGTGAAGCATTCTTCAAGGCGCAATTGGGTGCTGGCGAAGTATTGCCCACCGAAGGTAACGTATTTGTTTCAGTACGTGATGAAGACAAAGAAGGCGTTGTAGAAGTAGCCAAAGGCCTTAAAGCATTAGGCTTTAACATTGTGTCTACTGCCGGTACTTTTGATGCGTTAAGCAAAGCAGGTGTTGAAGTCACCCGTGTGAATAAAGTGGGCGAAGGTCGTCCACACGTTATTGACATGATGAAAAACGACGAAATCGCCATGAGCGTGAATACTACAGAAGGTCCTGTGGCCATTGCCGACTCAGCCGAAATTCGCCGTTGTGCATTGCAGCATAAAGTACACTGCACCACTACATTAGCGGGTGCCAGCGCGGTGGTTAAAGCCCTTGAATCGGAAGGACTAAAAACAGTTCGCCCCGTTCAAGACTTGCACGCACTGATTAAGTAATCTTAAATGGTGTAACGCATTCGCATAAAGGGCCGTAAGGCCCTTTTAGGTATACGACGTACGGTATGCTAAAAGCGGTGATGTACGCGACGTATCAGGATAGTTAAAAATAGTTTCAATTAAAGCCATATTGGAAAGCTAAAAACACTCTGAGTGACAATTGATTCAACGGGTTTAGCTAATAAACCCTGAGTGAGCAAAGACTCAAAGGATTAAAATAAAATGCAAAAAGTACCTATGACCATTCAGGGCGAGCAAGCCCTACGCGAAGAGCTTGAATTTTTGAAAAAAGATTCTCGCCCTAAAGTTATTAAAGAAATTGCCATTGCCCGTGAGCACGGTGACTTAAAAGAAAACGCTGAATACCATGCTGCCCGTGAGAATCAGGGTTTCATTGAAGGGCGCATTCAAGACATTGAAGGCAAGCTGTCAAACGTACAGGTAATTGATGTGACCAAGCTGCCACAAACCGGTAAGGTGTTGTTTGGTACCACGGTTAAATTAATTGATGTGGAAAGCGAAGAAGAAAAGCAGTATCAAATTGTAGGTGAAGATGAAGCGGATGTGCCTAAGGGGAAAATCAGTTCAGGCTCGCCAATTGCCCGCGCTTTGTTAGGCAAAGAAGAAGGGGATGTGGTATCTGTGAAAATCCCCAGCGGTATGATTGAGTATGAAATTGATGAAGTGCAGTATGTTTAAGTTTTTTTAGCCCCATTAAAACTGGCCGAGCCTTAATATTAAAGCTCGGCTTTTTTGTGCCTGTTTGAAACGCATATTAATTAATTGAAGTTAAAGGCACTTATCGACCATCGGTAAGTTGAATCAATTGTTTTATTGTTTTTCACCTTTATCACTATCAAGGCTTGAAGCCTAGAAACTACGTGGACTAATGGGTTATAGGGACCTATCTTTTATGTGTTTGGCTTTTGTGGTATCGGCCATATAACACTTTTTAGGTAGCTGTGTAGTTAAACAAAAGTGCAGCTCCTAGCTTACGTATTCTAAAAACTGAGCCTGAATCACTTCAATTTCATCTACGCTGGCTAACAAGGCATTGACACAATCTTCATCCAGTTGAGATTTGGCCAAGCGCTTTAATTCGGTAAACGCGGTATCGTTATCCCAAATCTCTTTGTAAGGGCGCTTGCTGGTGAGGGCATCAAAAATATCGGCCACCGTGATCATTCTGGCTTCAATGGGAATGTCTTTTTCTTCCAAGCACTCGGGATAACCATGGCCGTCTCTTAATTCATGATGGCAATAAACAATGTTGCGTAAAATCTCAATGTGCTTAATGCCTTTTAGGCCATAGTTAAGAATGAGCCTGTCTATAATTTCTAACCCCTTAATCGTGTGTTTTCTCATTACTTGAAATTCATCAGGGGTCAGTGGTCCTGGTTTTAAAAGTACTCTGTCGGGAATCGCAATCTTGCCCACATCGTGCAAAGGGGCAAATAAAAATATGTGTTCTATGTATTCATCATCAAAGCCATATAAAGGTGCCAGTTTTTGTGCGATTAGCCGAGAGTAACGAGACATCCGCTGTAAATGCCCACCGGTTTCAGGATCTCGATTGTGAGTGAGAATTTGGGCGGACTTCACTGTAGCGACTAGGGTGTTGATGATACTTTTAAGGTTCATCACCATGAGAGTGATGAGGCTTGACGACATATCGATATCGCTTAAAATGTTTTCCTTAAAAACATCTTTATTAAATGAATTAAAAAAGATAAAACCAATAAACTTCCCATCAAAAAACATGGGGTAAGTATAGCTGGCCTCAAAGCCTGCCTTGGCCAAAGTTTCGCTGTGATGTTTATGGGCGTGTGCATAAATAGCCATATTGTTCACCACACGAGGGCATTGCCGTTCAACCACTTCCATTAACGAAATTGAGTCCCCTAGTTTAGCCTCGTATTGGGCAAGGGGCGTTTTATCTTCACTGCTATAAGCAAAGGTTTTAAGAACATCAGAATTTGAATCGTATAGTGCTATGGCAATACGCACTATAAAGGGGTATTTCAGCTTAAGCAGGGCATGAATGTCTTCAAGGTTGTTAGAAAATGTACTGCCTTCACCCAGGTCTGAAAGACAGTTTTTATGGCTAAACAGTGGGTCTGATGCTTGATCCACGGGCCCTCCCTAACTTGGCATGACATGAATAATTGCAGTACTGTTGTGAGTATAGACTAGCCCAGCTTAGCGACTAGAGCGTTGCCAATGACAAGTATCAAGATTGTCTTCATCTAATCTTAACAAAGCCATGCTAAGCTAGCGCCTTTCATATACAGATCTAAAAAAAATGACTGCCAAAAAAATCGTCGTTGTTGAAGATGAGCCAGATATTCTCGAGGTTCTCAGTTATAACCTTCGCCGGGAAGGCTTTGAAGTATGTGCCTCGCTAGATGGAAAAAAAGGTTTAGAGTTAGTAAAAAAAGAACTGCCCGATTTAGTTTTGCTTGATTTAATGCTGCCCGGCATGGATGGTTTGGAAATTTGTCGCCATTTAAAAGCAGATGACAGCACCCAAAATATTCCCATTATCATGGTCACCGCCAAAGGCGAAGAAAGCGATGTGGTGTTGGGCTTGGGTCTAGGGGCAGATGATTACGTCGCTAAGCCCTTTAGTCCTAAAGAGTTAACTGCTCGGGTAAAGGCGGTGATACGTCGCTCGCAACAATTAGAACTCAACTCAGTAAGTGATCGCATTGTGGTGGGGGATCTAGTGATTGATGCCAGTAAACATAAAGTATCCCTAAGCGGTGAAGACATCAGCTTAACTGCCACCGAATTCCGTTTATTACACCGACTTGCCTGCCATCCAGGCCAAGTGTTTTCTCGAGAACAACTACTCGACCATGGTTTGGGCAGTGATGTGGTGGTGGTGGATAGAAATATTGATGTGCACATTCGCTCTATTCGGAAAAAGCTTGAAGGCACCATGCAATTTATTCTCACCATTCGTGGTGTAGGATACCGTTTTATAGATTTAGATTAGTTTAATAGAGATGCCCTAAATGTTTAGCTCTAAATTGCTGTGGCGCTTATACGCAGGTTATGCGGCCATTATTTTAATTACCATCGCCATTGTAGGCACGTTAGTAAGTCGCCAGGTCACGCAAAATGGCATGGATGAAATTCAACATTCCTTGGCTATGCAATCAGAGTTTTTAGCGCAAATAGCTAAAAGTACCCTAAGCAACTCTGCTGGTAACCAAAGTGCCTCATTACAACAAACCATTAATGAGCTGGGAGAAAGCACCCAAAGCCGATTAACGATTATTGGCATTGATGGCTCCGTAATAGCCGACTCCCAAGAGATGCCACACAACATGGATAACCATGGCCAAAGGCCTGAAATAATTGATGCCTTAGCGAAGGGCAGCGCCATTAGTTTTCGCTTTAGCCAAACGCTGCAACAACAAATGATTTACCGTGCCCAGCATTTGCTTGAAAACAAAAAAAGCCTGGGCTTTGTTCGGGTTTCTTTACCACTGACCACCATAGATCAAAAAATTACTCAACTTAGAGCCATTGTTATATTGGCGGCCATCGCAGCGGCCTTTGCAGCGCTTATTTTAGGGCTGTTTTTTGCGAAGCGCTTTACCGACCCTCTTACAAAAATGACCGAAGTGGCACAAGCCATTTCCCAGGGCGATTACAACCGTCGAATTCTGGTGCAGCACAAGGATGAAATTGGAAAACTCTCCGAGGCCTTTAACCTTATGGCCCGCAACTCGGCGCAACGCATGAACGAAATCACCACAGACAGAAATCGTTTGGCCAAAATCTTTACCGGCATGGTGGAAGGGGTGATTGGGGTAGACCAACATCAAAAAATTATTCACATTAATCAGGCAGCCAGCAACCTGTTAGAGCTGTCCATGACCGACTGTATTAATAAACCTGTATGGCAGGAAGTGCGATTACCCGAAATTATTCAAGCTTTGGAGCAGGCCTTTGAAGAGAAAGGTGTCGTAAAAACCCAGGTGCGTAAAATTTCTGAAGTGGATGATTTGGTGGTGGATATTTATGCCGCTGCCTTATGCAATGATAACGATGAAATCACCGGTGCGGTAATTGTACTAAATGATATTTCAGAGTTAGACCATTTAGAGCGCATTCGTCGTGACTTTGTTGCCAACGCATCACATGAATTAAAAACCCCCATTACGGCTATTCGTGGCTTGGCCGAAACCATTTTGGATGATGATGAAATGCCAGGGGACATTCGTCATAACTTTATTGAAAAAATTAATGTGCAAAGCCACCGACTCTCACAGTTGGTCAGTGACTTGTTAACCATCTCTCGCCTGGATAGCGACCACAGTGAGCAGCACATGCAAAGCATTAATATGGCCGAGCTGGTGAATCGATCTACTTTGGCGGTGGGCGGTGCTTGTGAAGAAAAACAGTTAAAGTTAGTGGTTAAATCTTCTAGCCAAGAAAACTATACAGTGGATGGTGATGTTCAGGCTATTTCACAATTGGTGGATAACCTTCTTGATAATGCCGTTAAATACAGCCTGCCAGGTGGGCACATTAATGTTTCCTTGCACAAAGACTTAGCAAGTTCAATTTTAACGGTAAGCGATACCGGCATTGGTATTAGCCCTCAATATCAGGGACGTATTTTTGAGCGCTTTTACCGGGTAGACAAGGCTCGCTCTCGTGAGTTGGGGGGAACTGGCTTGGGACTCTCGATTGTTAAAAATATCGCGGAACAACACGGCGGTAGTGTTTCCTTGCAGAGCCAGCCAGGAACGGGCTCAACCTTTACCGTGATCCTTCCTACCCATATTTAATTTTCTTAGTAATTCGTTATTGTCTTTTACTGCCAAGACCTCATTGGTCTTGTGCGGCCCATTTCTCTAGACGTTTCTTAAAAATAGTTAAAATTAACCCTTTCTTAATATTCTCTTTACACAAGCACGGCAAAATCACCTTCATCAGCTTGAGTCTCTATTTAACAAAGACCTAAGTGATACCTAAATCAATATGAAGGAAATGATGCATGAACAAGAACTACCTAGCGCTACCTGCCACTGCTCTTTGCCTAATCATGGGTCATGCCCAAGCAGCACCTGAATTTACAGTTTACGGTAAAGCCAACGTTACTCTTAATCAGGTTGAAGATGAGGCAAGCGATAGCAAAGAGTGGCAGCTAAACAGTAACGCTTCTCGCTTGGGTGTAAAAGGCAGTCAAGAGATTGATGAGAATCTAAAAGCCATCTTCAAAATGGAATTTGAAGTCATGGTGGATGATGGTAAGAGTTCAGAGAGCAAGGGCGGTGATACGTTTGAGCAACGCAATGTTTATGCGGGCTTCCAGGGTGGCTTTGGTACTTTAATTGCCGGTCGTCACGATACTCCTCTTAAGCTGGCTCAAGGAAAAATAGATCGTTTTAACGACCAGGTTCAGGGCGACATTAAAAACTACATGGAAGGTGAAGACCGCGTTAGCAATATCGTTATGTACACCACACCTGCTATGAGCGGCGTTTCTTTAACCGCGGCTTTAATTCCGGGTGAAGATGCCCCTGAAGGTGGTGAAAGTGGTATTTCAAGCGGTGCGTCTTATTCTGTTAACTACAAAAACGCTTGGGTAAAAGCCGCACTGGCTCATAACAATGACGTGGACAGTCAAGATACTACGCGTTTAGCGGCTGACTTTTCTATGGGTAATACCAACATTGGTTTATTAGCGCAAAACGCTGAAAAATCTGTGGACTCGTCTGTCGATGAAGATTCTATATTGCTAAGCCTTCAGCAAAAACTAGCGGGAGGTTATGCGCTTAAAGCTCAATACGGTCAAACCGACTACAGCACTGACGCTAAAGACACTCAAATCGCTCTAGGACTAGACAAAAAGTTAAGCAGTAAAGCTAAAGTCTTTGCTTATGTGGCTTCTATTGAAGAAGACGATGGCACTGATGCAGTAAAAGAAGACGCCCGTATCGCTATGGGTTACGCCATTAAATTCTAATAAAAGACAGGGGATTCAAATGAATTCCCAATCTTTATTTGTTCTTAATAAAAGAAAAGGAAAATAGACTCATGATGAAAACATTGACTAAATTAGAAAAGTTCAAAAAATGCTTAGCGCCAGCCATCCTAATGGGGTCTGTGCTGGCATTAAGTGCCACAGCTCAAGCGGAGCAATTACGTGGAACTGTTTCTTTAGATGGCTCCAGTACTGTCTTTCCTATCTCTGAAGCGGTAGCAGAAGAGTTCTTAGCGGTTCAGCCAAGAGTACGTGTCACCGTTGGGGTATCGGGTACCGGTGGTGGTTTTAAAAAGTTCATTGCAGGGGAGATCGACATTAACGATGCCTCTCGCCCCATTAAAGCCAAGGAAATTAAAAAGGCCGTGGCGAAAGGCATTGGCTTTATTGAAATTCCGGTGGCATTTGATGGCTTGTCGGTGGTGGTAAATAAAAACAATACCTGGGTAGAAACCCTAACGGTGAGCGAACTAAAGAAAATTTGGCAGCCAGGCAGCACCGTTAAAAACTGGAGTGATGTACGTGCTGCATGGCCTAAAAAAGCGATACGTTTGTATGGCCCAGGCACCGACTCGGGCACGTTTGATTATTTTACCGAAACCATCAACGGTAAATCAGGTGCGTCTCGCCCAGATTACACCGCCAACGAAGATGACAACGCACTGGTGCAGGGTATTAGCGGTGATGAATTCGCTATGGGTTACTTCGGATACGCCTACTACGCAGCTAATAAAGATAAGTTGAAGCTTGTGGCTATTGACGGAGGTCTTGGCCCTGTGTTGCCAACGGCCACCACCATTAATAATGGCAGCTATGCACCGCTTTCTCGTCCTATATTTATCTATGTGCGTGAAGATGCATTGGAACGTAAAGAAGTGAAAGCGTTGGTTCAGTTTTACATTGAAAGCGCCGGACAGCTTGCCAGTGAAGTGGGCTACATCGCGCTACCCAATAAAACCTACGAACTTGCTTTAGAGCGTATTAACAATCGTGATACCGGTTCGGCTTACACGTCTTACTCGGGTATGAATGCCGCCTCTAATTTGATTACTGCACAGTAATTTAATTTAGAGATAAAAAAGTAAAAGAAAGGTGTTTGATTTTTTAAAACGATGAATGCAAGGAAGCATTCATCGAAAACACAAGGATGTACCTACAGTTAATTTTCCAAAAAGTATAACCCTTTCTATTTTGACAGAGACAATGAGAAAACTATGAACACAACAGGCTTTTCAGGTGCTGGCGTGCAACCGATGCAACGTCACTCCAGTATTCATAAAAGTGGTATTCGTTGGAGTGAGTTTTTCATTCAAATCGGGTTAGCCTTGTGTGCCCTTATTTCAATTATTACTACCATGGTGATTGTTTTTATTTTAGCCAAGGAGTCGTTTGGCTTTTTTGAACATGTTTCGCCTTTTGAATTCTTTTTTGGTACCACCTGGGTGCCGTTATTAGAGCCCAGTGCCTACGGTGTTTTACCCTTGTTATGGGGCACCTTGTTAGTCACCTTTGGCGCAGCCGTCATCGCCCTGCCTATTGGCTTGGCCAGTGCCATTTATTTAAGCGAATACGCATCTAATCGTATGCGCTCCATTATCAAACCTATTTTAGAGTTGCTGGCGGGTATTCCCACCGTGGTGTATGGCTACTTTGCCCTGACCTTTGTTACTCCATTATTAAGATCCTTTATTCCCGATGTACAAGTATTCAATGCCTTAAGTGGTGCCATTGTGGTGGGTATTATGGTGCTGCCCATGATTGCGACATTAAGTGATAACGCGTTGCGTGCCGTGCCCGATACTTTGCGCCAAGGTGCTTATGCATTAGGTGCCACCTCTTATGAAGTGACCACCAGTGTGGTGGTGCCCGCCGGACTTTCCGGTGTGATGGCGTCCTTTATTTTAGCCATTTCTCGCGCAATAGGTGAAACCATGGCAGTGACATTAGCGGCGGGTGCCACACCCAATATGTCGTTTACGTTTTTAGAAAGTATTCAAACCATGACTGCCTATATTGTGCAGGTGAGCATGGGTGATACACCTGCCGGAGGCATTGCTTATCAAACCTTATTTGCCGTAGCCGCCTTTTTGTTTGTGATTACTCTGGTGCTAAATGTTTTCTCTCAGTGGATTTTAAATCGCTACCGCGAGGTCTATGACTGATGTTTTTTTTAATCATCTTTGGGCCGTTACAGAATATATTTAAAGAGGTAAGCCACTAATGAATGACTCTAAATCTTCATTCAGTTTTGATTCAAAGTATTTGCAGCGCAGGCATCAAAAAGCAAAGTTGTTTGCCTTGTTGTGTGCCTTTGTGAGTTGGGCGGGTGTGGCCTTATTAGCCCTGCTGCTTTTTCAAGTATCGGTAGATGGTTTTAAATGGATAGACACTCAGTTTTTAACCAGCTTCCCTTCTCGCTTCCCATACAAGGCGGGCATTAAATCAGCGTTGGTAGGCACGCTATGGTTAATCAGCATGATTGCATTTATTTCTATTCCCATAGGTGTCGCGACTGCACTTTATTTAGAAGAATTTGGCAAAAATAATCGCCTAAATAAAATCATTGAAGTGAATATTGCTAACCTGGCCGGCGTACCTTCTATTGTTTATGGCATTATTGGTTTGGCTATTTTTGTACGTGGCTTAGGTTTGGAACGCAGTTTGCTATCGGGGGCATTGACCATGAGCTTGCTCATTTTACCCGTCATTATTATTGCCAGTCGCGAAGCCATTAAAACGGTTCCTATGAGTATACGTCATGCTGCATTTGCCTTAGGCGCAACTCGTTGGCAAACCGCTTGGGCTCATGTATTACCCGCCTCATCACCAGGTATTTTAACCGGCGTTATTTTGGCTTTGTCTCGTGCCATTGGTGAAACGGCACCATTAGTGATGATTGGTGCGCTGACTTACGTAGCCTTTTTACCAGAAGGTCCAATGGATTCATTTACTGCCTTGCCTATCCAAATTTATAACTGGGTGTCACGTCCTCAGCAAGAATTCCATGAATTGGCGGCTGGGGCCATTATCGTTTTACTGGCAGTGCTCTTAACCATGAATGCTGCCGCCATATTTATTCGTTATAAAACGGAGAGCAAATTAAAATGAATTCTTTAAATTATTCTCAAAAAGAGTCGGTGGCTTTCGAAACAGAAAGCATATTAGATATAGACAATGTTACTGTGAGTTACTCAGGTAAAGCTGCCGTAAATAGGGTGTCCTTTCCTATATCCAAGGACAAGGTGACGTCTATTATCGGGCCGTCAGGGTGTGGAAAAAGTACTTTGCTTCGCTCTTTAAATCGCATGAATGACTTTATTCCTGAAGTAACCGTGGAAGGTAAGTTAAGTTATGCCGGTCAAGATTTGTATGGAAAAAATGTCGACGCGGTTGAAGTGCGTCGTCGTATTGGCATGGTATTTCAAAAGCCAAATCCTTTCCCTAAAACAATTTATAAAAATATAGCATGGGGGCCAATGATTAATGGCTACAAGGGCTCTATAGATGAATTGGTCGAGCAATCTTTAAAGCGAGCCGCGTTATGGGAAGAAGTGAAAGACCGATTACACGATTCCGCTTTGGGCCTTTCGGGCGGTCAGCAGCAACGCTTGTGCATTGCACGTGCGTTAGCCATGGAACCTGACATTCTATTAATGGATGAACCATGCTCTGCCTTAGACCCTATTTCTACGGCACACATTGAAAATTTAATTTTTGAATTAAAGTCTAAGTACACCATTGTGATTGTGACGCACAGTATGCAGCAGGCTGCGCGAGTCTCAGATTACACTGCATTTTTAGAAATGGGGAATTTAATTGAATTCGGTATTACCGATCAAATATTCACTCGGCCACAAAACAAGCGTACCGAAGAATATGTCACAGGCCGTTTTGGCTAGTGTTTTTTATTTTTAATACTAAAGGGCGTCTCTAAAAATTCAGCGAACGATGATTAATTGAGTGCAGCAATTTTTAGAGGTGTCCTAAAACAAACGAGGTTAATATGTCATTACATTTACAACGTGAATTGGATCGTCTTAAAAAAGAGATTCTTCAATTGGGCTGCATGGTTGAAAATGGTATTAACAATGCCATTATTGCCCTAAGTGATCGTCGCCCAGAGTTGGCCCAAAGTGTATTTAAGCAAGAAAAACTCATTAACGAAAAAGAAGTATTAATAGAAGAAGAGTGTTTGAAAATTTTGGCCTTACACCAACCGGTGGCGGCTGACTTGCGTTTCATTGTGGTGGTTTTAAAAGTCAATAACGACCTTGAGCGAATTGGTGATTTTGCCGTGAATGTGGCTAAGCGTGCTGAATTTTTGGCAAGTGTTCCTCTTATTCCTTGCCCTCCAGAATTTACCCAGTCCATGGCAAAAAATATTCGTACTATGCTGCATTTAAGTTTAGATGCCTTGGTGACGCTGGATGTGAATTTGGCTAGAAAGGTGATTGCCATGGACGCTCAGGTAGATCAAGTAAATCGTCAAATGTATGTGGCACTTCAGAGTTTAATGGAGAATGAACCTAATACGGTGGAGCGTGCGGTAAGCCTGCTATCCACCTCCCGTTACTTAGAACGGGTGGCCGACTTAACCACAAACATTGCCGAAGAAGTTATTTTTATGGTGGAAGGGGAAGTGGTGCGACATCAATCGGCTATTGCTTAATAGAGCTGCCCTTAAGCCGATTGTGGAACCTGTTTAATAACCTGTTCATTTAAAGATTTGATGCGGCGTGACATATTGTCTAATAACGTCATGGCCGTTTCGGGTTGGGCGCGAATAAGTTCGACAAACTGCACTTTAGGAATGGCCAGTAACTGGCAGTCCTCACGGGCGGTAACGGTGGCGTTGCGTTGCTCGCCAGTAAAAACAGCCATGGCGCCAAAAATTTCACCATTTAAAACCTCGCCCACGGTTACCTCATTAACGGTAACATCGGCACTGCCCGCCATGAGTTGATAAACCGTGTCGGCGTAATCCCCTTCATGAATAATCACATCGCCTTTGGGGACTTGTTGAAAACCCTTGGGGGTTTGCACTTGTACACGCACATGAAAATGGCTGAGCATTTGCTGAAATATGACTGAGGAAGTCAGTAGGTAATTGCTCCATCTGTGCTGGCGCATGGGGTCGGAATTAATGTAGGCCACAAATTGGTCGCGTTGAATAAGGTCTACTTTTACATCTTCTTGGGCGTAAAACTCCATATGGGGCAAACCAAATACGCGACCAATGCCCACTAGGTCTCCTACCTCCAAACAGCCCACTTCAATGCCCTTGCTGACAATGCTAATACTGCCGCTGCGAATACAGCCTAATTGCTCGGCGCCAAACGTGTCTAAAATAGAGCTTTGGGGAGTAAAGTCATGGCTTATACAATCTTCATCAAAGCTCAACATGAGCTTTTCACTGAGAGTTTGCAAACGTTCGAGCAATTGCTCTATGGGTTGTGGAATCTTGCCTAGAAAAAACATAATTTGACTATTTTCTGCTCTATTGCCTGTGGTTACCATACCAAATAATGAACTATTGGGTACCTGATAATAGTACGAGATGTGACGTGCTTGGTCTGATTTTTACATTCATTTGCTTTTTGGCTGCCTAATGCGGGTACCGTGCTCTAGTGACATGATGATTTCCTGTGCACTGACCCCCTCTGGAAAGAAGCAACCACTGACTTTAGCCTGGGCAAAACTAGCCCCGTTAAGCTGGCAGCTTCTGAAATCTATGCCGCGCAAATCAGACCCGCGAAAGTAGGCACCGCTGAAATCGCTATCCTTAACGTCCATTTCCCGTAAATCTAGGCTGCGAAAATCACAATCTTTAAAGTCACAGGTTTTTCCTTGGGCTTTAAGCTTGTTAAACTCACCAACCTTTTCATCTCTTAGTAGTAGGTATAAAGGGTCTTGAGACATATGAGGGTTCATAATCACTCCTTTAATTACGTGCTTCTATCTATTAGCTAAGCTCAAACGGGCATAAGGTCAAACGTGCAGGGATTTATTCTTAGCCGACACAGCTATGACACAAAGGCAGGTTTACGGCTGGAATATTGGTTATCCACCGAATCTGGCCCAGTATGTTTACGCTTTGACCAGCAGCAAGCCGTGGTTTTTTGTCCCAGTGATGAAGCCCAGTATTTACCCAGCTGGCCCGAGGTCCGCATCCAAGCGGTACAGCTTAAGCATTTCAATCAGCAGGCTGCGGTGGCGGTATATTGTCGCTCTTTTAAGACTTTGCGACGCTTAAGGCAATACTGCCAAGAACAGGATATAACTCTGTGGGAAGCAGACATTAAACCCACTGAGCGCTTCACCATGGAGCGCTTTATTTATGGGGCCATTGCATTTCAGCCTCAAAATTCAGACCTTTCAACCCTCCAAGACTTGCCATTACTTAATAAGGCGTCTCCTGCTCCTGATATTTTTGAAAACGCTAAAATTAAAGGCTGTGAGTATCAGCCCAACTTAAAGCTATTGTCTTTGGATATTGAAACGTCCATGCCCAGCAGCACTCAGCCCGAGCAACTTTATAGCATTGGCTTTTATGGTCTGTTTAATGGAAAGGCCAGTAAGTGTGTCTTTATGCTGGGGGACTCAAGCGAGCCTCATCCGGCATGGTTGGTTTTATTTACTGAGGTTACTGAGCTCTTACAGGCAGCAAATACCTGGCTGCAAAGATATGACCCCGATGTATTACTTGGCTGGAATGTGGTGGGCTTTGATTTTCGTGTATTAGAGCGTATTTATCGTGAACATGGGGTGAACTTCAACTGGGGGCGCTTGGAGCAAAGGGTACGTCTGCGTGAGGGGCAAAATAATAAATTCTATGCCGATATTCCTGGCCGAGTGATTGTAGACGGCATAGATGCATTAAAAGCAGCCACCTATACCTTTGAAAGTTTTTCGTTAGATTTTGTGAGTCGCCAATTACTAGGAGCAGGAAAGAATATAGATGTGAGCAACATGGCCAATCGCGGGGAAAGCATTACCGAGTTGTTTAACGGCAATAAAGAGGCGCTGGCTAAATATAACCTTAATGATTGCAAGCTGGTTTTGGACATTTTTGAACATACCCAATTGCTTAATTATTTAATTCAACGCAGCCGATTAACCGGTCATACCCTAGATAGAATAGGAGGCTCAGTGGCCGCGTTTGAATATTTGTATTTACCCAAATTACACCGTGCTGGTTTTATTGCTCCCAGCTTAGGTGAGGGTTACAGCGGGATTAAGGCGCCTGGTGGCTTGGTCATGGACAGCAGTCCCGGGATTTATCAAGATGTTCTAGTGCTGGATTTTAAAAGCTTGTACCCCAGTATTATTCGTACCTTTAAAATTGACCCAATGGGCTTAATTGAAGGCCTGATGCAAACCAAAGATGAAGGCATTGAAGGTTTTCATGGTGCTTATTTTCATCGCCAACATCATATTTTACCCGACATGATTGAGCAGCTTTGGTCAGAAAGGGATGTGGCTAAATCAAATAACGACGATGCAGTCTCTCAAGCCATTAAAATTATCATGAACAGTTTTTATGGGGTGCTGGGCAGTTACGGTTGTCGCTTTTTTGATGCACGTCTAGCCAGTTCTATTACCGAGCGTGGTCATGAAATCATTCGCCGCACAGCAAGCTGGATTGGCGAGCGGGGTTACCAGGTTATTTACGGCGATACCGACTCTGTCTTTGTGCATTTAAAAAGTCTAAAAACACTCGATGAAGCTGCGCAGATTGGTAAGGGCTTGCAAACCCAGCTTAATGTGTTTTGGCGTGAGACGTTAGAAAAAGAATTTAATATTCAGAGTTGCCTAGAAATTGAATTTGAGCGCCATTATCAGCACTTTTTGATGCCCACTATTCGTGGCAGCGAATTGGGCAGTAAAAAACGCTATGCCGGCATTACGTCACAGGGAGAGTTAATATTTAAAGGGCTTGAGGCGGTGCGCAGTGATTGGACGGCTCTTGCGAAAGAAATTCAAACTCAGTTGTACCAAAAAGTATTTAAAGGTCAGTCCTATGAATATTATTTGCTCAATATTGTGAATGAACTTAAGCAAGGTAAACGTGACCATGAATTAATTTATAAAAAACGTATTCGGCGCAAATTGGATGAATATGTTAAAAATGTGCCGCCGCAAATTCAGGCTGCACGTAAAGCTGAATTGTTTTATCAACAGCAAGATAAAGGCAGTCAATACCGTCATGGTGGCTGGGTGGAGTATGTTATGACCACTGCTGGGCCGGAGCCCCTTGAAAATATCCAACACCCAATGGATTACCAGCATTATATAGATAAGCAAATTGCGCCTGTGGTGGACGGTATTTTGTATTTTTTAGGAAAAACGTTTCACTCTTTAATAGACCCTCAGCAAGATATATTTGATTAATAACGATATGAATAAAACCTTAGATAATTTAATAAAAAAAATGCTTAGCGATGCATTTGTTAGCATTCAAACGTTACCTCAGTGCCCGCAAATAGAACTTTTTTTGGTCGATGCCAGCACCATGAAGCGCTCGTTTAATTTGGATGAAATACGTCAAATTTGGCAGTTTACGGCTTACTGGGCGTTTTGCTGGGCCAGTGGTCAGGTGCTGGCCAATTTTATTTTACAAAACCCCCATTGGGTAAA
>PJEL010002561.1_pt1 | contig 16456 bp, 11 predicted proteins | sample 1853271 | NCBI WGS metagenome assembly PJEL01 (sample SAMN08108733, study PRJNA415343) | Invertebrate metagenome, whole genome shotgun sequencing project. | host: Globobulimina | place: Sweden: Gullmar Fjord | collected 2015-08
AGTTGCTCCTGCACTAGCGTTCCGACGTGCGCCAACCCCGTGCCACCTCCGGCGATCCGCAATGCGTTCTGGGCCAAGTCCGGACCGAGCCCGGTCGCCAACAGAGCCAATGCAATCAATATCAACGCCAAAGGCATGCGGACAATGTTCCAGTAGCCTGCACGTCCTTCCGCAACGAGCTGGCGAATCCGCTCGGTTGGCTCAGCAGTCTTGATGAAGGCGCGAAACGCAACGCTAGGAATATACAGACGCTGGTCATGCACGATTAGTCCGCGGCGTAAGAGACTACGAAGCGGACGTTCCTCCTGCGGATTGACGAGATGTTTGCAGGCAAGGTGGTATAGGACTAGCTTCTCTTCCGGCGTTGAGCCAACCCACACGCGACGAAATTCAGATGTCGCGTATGCCGCGAGCCGCAGACCTCCTTCCTCTTCATCGCAGTCATCGTCAATGACGGCGCCAAGATTGTCAGCCAACGCCTTTGCCGCCCCTATGCGCAACAGAAAGTCGCGCTCGCGCTCGCGCCACTTTCGTTTAGATGCCGTTGTCTTTTCGGTATCTCGCAAGCGGAATGTACGCAAATATCGGTCCAGTTCATTCCAGCGGCCGTACTCCTCCTCAAGAATCGGGGAGCTGCGCACAGAATCACCAAGCGGCTTCGCCTGCTCGCCGATCCAGTAACGCAGGTCAACCGGACTCAGAACAATCAGGCTGCAGGCTCGCTCAACGACCAGGCCGCGCGCGAGTTTACGCAGCCGACTTCGTTTGTCGCCGTCCGTCAGCCAACTTTCGTCAATTCGTATAACAAAACTCAACTTCGGCGATGGAAGCCCATTAGCGGTCTCTTCGGCGGACGATTGGCGATGCGGAGTCGGAATCGAGTGGAGAAACGTCCGAGTCCCATGAACCTCCTTTATTCCGATGCGCCGAAAGCGTGGCTGCCCGGCTTCGTCTATCTCGTTACCGAGTTGCTCTTCTGCACGGCGGATCTGCTCGGCTGTGCCCGTATAAACGTAAAGGCCGGGATCTCGGGTAAGGTTCTGTGCGGGGTCTTCGACCGGGAACGGGTCGATGATGTCTTTCACCGCAAATACCCGAAGGCCGAGCCAATAGATCACAGCGCCGGAGACAACGACTAGACACAATGCAAGTATGATCGCTAGCCAACCGTTGGCGGTCAAGCTGTTCAAGACGAACGGATACATTGGAGTAACTATCGCGAAGAAATCGGCCCCCCCGCCCGGATCGTGGACCGATACTACCGCCGGGAGGAGCTTGGTCGCAGTATTGCCCCCCCCGCTCTTCTCTCCGTCACCACTGGAGTTGCTGCTCGCTGGTCCGGACTGGAACCATGCAAGTCCCGGAACCGACGCAGACATCAATCCTAGGCTATTCCACTTCTGCGGATCGCGAGCAATATCAATCAGGCTCCAGAAATCGGCCGATTCGGAGCTTCGACCAGCATTTCTAGGATGCGCGAGACGAAGACCACTCGAAGAGTGAGAGTAGACGGGGAACCATCGCGTGAGCTGGTCTGTAAATGTGGGCCACACATGCTCTGACGATAGATGCCGAAGTCGGTCGTGATCCGGCATGAGGAGCTTCCCTTGCATCTCGGTCGGATAAACACAGGAATCGAGATCCGCGTCGGCGTCAAGCGCATCCCGACTCCACGTACCGTAGTCGCCCACCGGTTTGTTCAGCTTATCAATCGGCATGAGCCGAAAGAATTCGTACTGAAAAGCACCCCGGCAACCGGCGTCCGCCCAATCCCCCCAATCCCACTTTCCGTCGATCGACCAGCCAAGGCGGACGTCTTCTCTGGCCAGCGCTTCGCGATGCCGCGTGAACGTTTGGGCATAAGAGACCTGGCCGTGCTCAATCAACATTTCGGCGTACAGCCGGGTCGCATCGGTGAACGTCACCACGGCCGGCAAAACGCCGATCAATAAGAGCACCATGGCCGCCACTAATGCATAAGATCCGCGCTTTCCGGGCACCAAGGGCTTCGGGATCCACTCCGAGAACATGTTCCACCACGCGGGGATAGAAAAGAGGCCAGCGATCGCGAGAAAGACTAGCGCAACCATAAGAATGAAATGAATCGAAAAGAGCGGATGCCCCCCATCCAGCCAGGTCAGCATCTCCAAGCCAGGTACAGGAGTCAGCTGGTTCGCCCGGGCCCTTCCACCGATAACAAGCGCCAAGACGAGACCAGCTACACCCGTACCAACTCGTATACACCAATGACCGATTCGTCTTTGCGCAAGGTCCTCGAGCTTCGAGGCAGCGCCCAGGAAGATGATGCCAAACGTGAGGGGGGCAACCGTGGCGAGTATCCATGCGGTAGCAGGGGCGGTCAGTACATACAGGGCCAGGAGGTATGTGAGCGTCAGTGAACCGAGTTGCACGGCGCAGCGTATGGCAGCTTTTTCGGTCGGAAAAAGCCACGGTAACCGCAACGATGGAAAGCCCCACCCAACTACCAACATCACTGACACGAGAGCGATGTAGTACACAAAGAGGTGCAGGAACGTGGTCCACAGCACCTCCGAATTGAAGGTTTGATCCAGCGTGGCGTCCTGGAAGACTACCGACACCCAAGGAAGCCCGCCTGATAAGGGGTGAACGTAGAAGTTATGAGGAACGCCGCGATAGAATCCGCTGTGCCTACCGATTTGTCCCTGTGCGATAAGATCCTTAAGCCTTCGGTCATTGTCTGATTCGAGAACAAAGTTCTCGTTCAGACTTCGCCTATCGTCAACGTGGTACAGCACCTGGCCATCTCGGTTGACTATCGCAAACCCGAATGGCTCGTAGAGCATCGGAAATACGAAACTGCGAAATCGACGAATCAGAGCAAAGACCGCTGGGTGTCCCGCGTCTGGACCGCCTGATACATCACCCGCATCACCGACATCGTCAACATCGCCGGGTATGGCTACCACCGTCGCTTTGACTCCACTGTCCCAGGACACAATCCGCTGAGCAAACCACTTCGAGACACCACCAACGGGCGTATTCCAATGCAATCCATCCCGAACCACGCGAAAGTACTGCCTCCGGTCTATCTGTTCATACGCAGTCGTCCTGGTTCGCAGGTACAGTTTCTCATGTCTCCATTCACGGCTCTCGGGGAGTTCTCTGCCGTTACGATCAACCCAGAATATTTCCTCCGCTCTCTGGGGAAAAACGATGTAAGGATTGCGTTGCTCTTCACCACCTTTGCCCACTTGGGCCGAAATGTCGGCTTCTGATTCTTCCCCGCCTGTCTGATCCTGCACTTCGTCGCGAATCTGCGCGAGCAGCTCAACCGATTCCGCCATCTCCGATTGCATCGTCCTGTCGATATGTTCATGCACGCTCGCTGCGTAGTTCTGGAACACATCGGACCGCCATTGATACCCAAGGAAACTGAGCACTCCTGCTGTCGCGATCGCTACGCCTAAGAAGGACGCGGCGGTAAGTCGTAGCATTGTCGTCAATGGAATCGCCGAGAGTGGACCAATCAAGCGTAGTCGAAGGAGCGGCCAGGCGCAGAACCCGACAAGGACGAGGAATACTAGAAGGCGCACAGTCGGAAGATGCGCATCGGCCAGAAGACTCGGACGCGATTCGTCCGACGCAAAACCGATCACCAGCCATGTTCCACCCTGGTGCCTTTTCCAAGACGGTATGGCCTCATCAACTAGGCCCAATGCTATTGGGTTGCTGTACACAGTCGCGCCTGAACCGGCGATTGGCGCCTTGCCTATTACTTGCCCCCGGAGAAGCCGACTGATGAAGTCCTCACGTGTCTCGTCCTCGGTCTCGCCCTCGGAGGACAGATCCGGGACCTCTGTTAGCCCCTCGAACCCAGCCGTCGCATAAATCACGTTGCCTCGGCTATCGGCCAGAGCAACGCCGTGAAATTGATCGCTGCCGATCACGTTGTCGACAAGCGCCGAGACCGGGATTGTCACAAAATACTCTTTTACGGCTTCCGACTCTTCCGCCTTAGGGTCAGCGGATTGCTCAGCTTCTTCTCCCTTCTCTCCAGATTCCGTCTGGCATGACCGGGCACGAATACGGATCGCATTAGTGGGCCGCGAGCCGAGCAGTCGGTAGGAGCACGCCAGGTTGCCGGGAATCTCTGAGCACCTAGGTGGCGGGGGCTTAAAGCTCGCGTCTGCGGTTACCTCGCTCCACAAAGCACTCTTGACCCATCTCGCAATGGCCGGAGCGTCGCGTGCATAAGAGGATTCGGGATTGGTCTTCTTCAAGAGGGAGCGTGCCGGGCGCAGTGATTCTTCCGCCATCTTCTTGAGATGTTCGTTCAGCGCCGTAGTTGTGCGCTGCTTTTGGTCGGCGGTGGCGTCATTCCACATCGCGTGCAGCCGTCTCCGTAACTTGTCAAGATCCGTAGTCCGTCCGACTGCAACTTCGGCCTCCCAAATGTTCTCCTTCACTGCGGCCACGAGAGTTGTGGTTGCAAACGTCAGAACTGATTCGCAGTCGACGTCCTCTCCACCCATAGGTGCTCCGCGCTCAGCGCATTTCTTGACGACTTCATCAACGACGACGTCGGTCAACTTGGCCACTCCATCGCAGGCGTGGGGCACCTCCCTCTCACTGCTACCCTTCTTCTCACCGCTGCCCTTCTCCTCACTGCTAGCCGTTGCGCCGGTGGGCTGGTCGTTCGATGCATTCGCGGTACTGGGAGCGTCGCCCTTATCACTGGCATGAGCGGCTCCCGAGCCATCGACGGAGGTAAGCAGGTTGGCCTCATTCCCGGGCGAGCGAGCGGTCGGCCCATTAGAGATACTGTGATCATCGGTTGCCGGTTGGCCAGATACATCTTTGCAGGGCTCTCCGAAGCCAACGAGCCACGACTCCTTGAGGCTAACGAGCAACGCCTCAACGGTATCCCGCTTCCCAAGGGGCCCTGCCTGACCACTGGCCCGCGCTAAGCCGTCTACAAGCTTGCGCGCCTTCTCTCGCGTCGCATCGGAAGGTGCCCCGCTGAGAAACTGTAGGAGTCCCTCCAGGTCCTGAATATGACCCTTCGCCTCTTGATGTGCCTTTCCCCTTGCCGGGTCCTTACTCGAGGGAGCTCCCAGAGAATCCTGGTTGCTCCACACAACACGCGGCAGATTCGCAATGCGCGCCTGAATATCGCGTCCAAGATTCTCCAACGTGCGTAGACGATAGGCATCCTGGTAACGTAGCGCTCGTTCGTAATACTTGTCGAAGTACAGGTAGTAGGCTGCCGCTATCAGGCCAATCGTGACGAGCATAGCAACAACGGCCGCCCAACGACGCGTTGGCAAGGCCTGTCTGCCGTAGCGCGGCCCGGTCGCAAACAGAGACGGGAACAACCGTCGTCGCCCACTGGATTCTTCGTTGCCTGAATTCGACATTTTTTGAACCACCTGACCGGCTCCGCTCAAGTCACATTGGGATGCACACGGCTAAGAGTGTGCTTGCTGATAGCGTTAGTAGCAGACCACGTGTAGCGAACTAGACGCTTTATGTCTATACCTGTCCGACGGCAATGTGGGACACCTCGGTTGTTCTTGAGTCGTAGGCACTCAAAGACGCCCTGTGGGTCGTGGATACTCTGACTTCGTTAGGCATTATGACTTTCGTGACGTTCCGCCGCCACCAATGGTATCCAATGCGTGTTTTGTACTATGAAAATAGGTGTTTTGTGAGATGTGCTTCCACGGGCCCATTCTCACAACGGCTCATCCATAGTTCCGGTTATGCGGTGTGATAATGTGACGTAGGTCACTTATGTATTGTTTTAGTGAGCGAAGTCACATATTACATTTTCCGAGAGCGCTGTATTCGCCCTGCCGTCTGAGCGGGCCGCAGCCGGCGACGTAGTGAGAGTGGTTGTCGATGACGCCGATGATACAGACCGCGTGCACGCGCTTTAGATGGAACGTGAAGATTTCAGTCTGCCATATGGCAGTAGGACACGAACGCTCCGAACAGCGCACCGGCGTAGCCCTCGAGTTGTTTCACCACAAGTATCTCAAGCAGCACCTTGGTAGCTACCGCTACACCCAGTTCTGCGAGTATTACCGGGGCTAGTGCCATAGGCGCCACCTACCGATGCGGCAGGTCCATCGCGTCACGGAGAAGCTCTTCGTCGACTACTCCGGCAAGCCCCTTCCGGACTCCAACTCGACCAAGTACTCGCGATAGAATGTCTCGTGGGACCCATCGAAATTGGCCATGCCCGTCCGTGTGAGCATCTTCTTGTCCCCGGTGTGTGGATTCGTCACACGGGTTTTGATGCTCTTCGGCGCACTCGCGTCTTCGTGCCATCCGATGTTGAAGGCCGCAAGCTTGGGAAAGAACCACATCTCCGAATAGGCCGGCGGAGCTTCTCCATCGCGCAGGAGGTCATGGACGCACCACGCCAGCGCCGTCCAATCGCCCGTTCGTTCGTAGTACGGCACGAACGAGCAGACTACGACGCAGGCCATGGCGCCCATGTGACCGTTTGCATCACGCCTGTCCCAGATGTGCCGCGCAAAGTTGCTCTCGTTGCCCGCACAGTTGTGCTGGTTCTTGTTCTCGGCGCCCTTGCCGTTGACAGCGGCACAACGGTAAGCGGAACGGATACTTATGCGGCCGAGCTTGGCCTGGATGGGCTCTAGCACCTGCCGGCACAGCTGCCCTCCAGCCTCCACGGCAAGATCGGGATCATCGGGCGCGTTGGTCATGCCGTAGAACTGGGCGATTTCCGAGTGCAGGAATTCACGCATCAAGAAGTTGTCGGAAAGCCGCACGCGGCCGAGCGTCGAGAGTCGGTTGACCGACCATTCGCGAGTGGGAACTGCTACTGCCATCGAAAATCAGGAATGCGCGATGGTGTCGTCACATAGGCGGCAATGCAAGAGCATCGCTAGCTGCGAAGAGTCGAAGTGCACCGCATAGTCGTGCAATGTGACCTAGCTCACACCCATGCCCGGCGACGCTCATCCTCGCAGATGGCCTTTCGATGATTTGGCATGGTACAACTCCAGTTGATGAGGCAACCACGATCCGCAGAAATAGTTGACGTCGATCAGTTTCCCGCCTTCGTGTGTGATCTTTCAGAGACATGCCCCCACTCGTTCTTCACAAACATGCCCCCACCCCGAGGCCGTGGCAGGACAGGGCGCCGGAAACCGCGCCCACCGCCCTAGGAACAATCAGACCGGCTTTCAACACAAACCTGACAGTAGACCATCTAAGCCGTCATATAGCGCCCCCCTCCAGGTGTGAGCCACATCACAGTTCGACCCCGGTGGCATCGAATCACAGCGCGTATACCCTATTCCTTCTTCGGTTTTCCTTCGCTTGTCCTACTCGAGCGCAGCAGATCTCCACATGTCCGATATCGCTCTCAGCGCGATAACTCGCCTTTGCGCGAAGCTAGCGGCCCTCATTCCATCGACTACTCATTTCGCCGAGCTCTGGACATGCCCCTGTCTTCCGGTCTATACATCCTCTCGTGTTGCGATTGATCCGTAAGTTGTAAGCCCTTGTAAGAGTGAGTGCGCCGGAGATTCGCGCCGCATTGCTTGTCACCACACGTAAACTCCGGCAACTCAACGGTATTGGTCACCGCGTCCCGTCGTTGAAACGCGGTATAGCCCGGGCCTGGCAGCAAGTGTCACTACAAGACGTTAAAGCACCGCCAAAGGTCTTTGTGTCCTACTCGCACGATTCGCCCGAACACAAAGCATGGGTACGTCAACTCTCTGAACAACTTCGAACCGACGGCGTTGATGTGCTGTTGGACCAGTGGGAGGTTGGTTTAGGCGGTGACGTCGCGGCATTCATGGAGCATGGGTTAGGATCTGCTGATCGTGTCATTCTCGTCTGTTCAGAGTCCTATATCCACAAGGCTAACAACTTAAAGGGCGGCACCGGCTTCGAGCGGATGATTGTCACGGCTGAGGTGGCGAAAGACTTGAAGACGCGGAAATTCATACCGCTGATTCGCAATGCTAAAGATCCGGCACTACCAAGTTTCATCGGACATCGTATCTACGCCGATTTCCGCGATGACGTCGACTATGCCACCCAATATGATGAGCTCCTGCGCGAGATCTGGAAAACGCCGAAGCATGTCAAACCGCCTTTGGGTTCAAGCCCGTATGACTCATCACTCCTTCAGCCGCCGACGCATACGCCAGACACCGCACCTCATCCTTCATTTCCTTCTCAGCGTCCAAGACTGACGCCCACACGGGAGCACCCAATGCGTAAGAACGATGCATGGAACTATTACTGGCACCCCGCCGTACACGAATACTGCGGGAACACGCTTCATCTCATATTCGTACGCTACGGGACCAACAGTATAGTCTTCAAGCCGAGCATCATCTCCGATCTTCGAATTTCCGGCATACACAACTATATGATCTTCGAGCTCTACTCTGAATGGGACATTCTCATCCGTGCCTGGGCCGACGAAGAAGCTATTGAAAGCTTCCGCGATCGCTTGAGCAATAATCCAGACCTTCATCGAGATAAACAACCCGATATTCTGCGCGTTCATAAACGCATTCACATTCGCGACGAGGGCTCACCTCCTGATTCGGAAGCTACAACCGTCAAGTTGAACGCGATGGCGATCGAAGATCTGCAGAACCTTCAGGAGGAACAAGAACAGAGCGTCCATTTTGAGACCTGCAAAGAAGACTCCATCATACTTAGCGATCTAAGCGCCTTCGATCCTGCGCGGATCCAGCACTACGTGACGATACGATCTGCGACTCCGCTAGCACCGAATACAGTGACTCAGTTGGTCGAGCGCATCTTTCAGCACACTAATATCAAAAACAAAACTGTGTATAGTTTCGCTGGTGCGGCGACCAACCTGATCGTGAAAGGCCAAGTTGATCAAGAACACTTTTACGACATATACAGCTTCTTAACGGATATCACTGGACAATTGAAGGACAAGGACGTCGTAACCGAGACCATCCTGGTGGCCAGCCCGCCGACTTATGTTACAAACACCATAGATTTTGAAAAGGCGAAGAAAGTTGTCCGCCGTCGCCAATCGAAGGAACTTGAACGCCGCGTCGCTGGGTCTCGTACGCTGAGCTATGAGGATGAAGTGTGGCTCCATGGAAAATTCGTCGAGAGCGCCCGGTCGCGGCTGAAGGATCCTAATGGCGTCCTGTTTGCCTTACTTGGAGCGAAGCTGAACAAATCGACGGATGAAGTTAGACAGGCATTGACTTTCTTCCCTCCTTTCGAACACCAGATACGGGACAATCTCGCTCGTCTTATAATGGCTCTGTATGAAGAAGAGTGGACAACGATTGCAGACGAGCTAAAACGCAAGGAAGGAATCAAGAATGACAAGAAGTTAAAGGATCTGACCCTTGGCGATCTCTGCAAGATGGTCAAGAGAATCATCATCGATCGTAAGCCGATCGACATCTCCCCGCTATCAGAAGAGGAATTCAGCAGCCTGATGGACGACGCTGGAAAAATTCGGAATCGCTTCGCTCACACGGGTGGGGATCTCAGTTCTTGGGACGAAACTTTCAACTTCTGCGTGAAATTCATCCCGATCTATGCGGACCTTCTGGAGTATATCGAAACCGTGAGACGCAAGTCCGTTGCCTCGACCTAGGGCGTAATGCCCGCGTATACCAGGCGGTGACCGCCCCTCTTTGCATTCGGGCGGTGGAGTTGCGCCACTCGGTGGGATTCTACCGGAACTGGCCAATGACGATCACTAGCCGGACCGGCGACCGCACGTGCCACAAGTCCGCAACACTGGCACACTACCTCCACCACTCATGCACGGCTACGTCGCCAATACCGACTTCGACTGGTTTAGCTTTCTGGCCTCGCGGCCCGACCTCGAGGAGGTGAACTTCTGGCAGCCGTCAGGTCGCACCCGTTTCGGTGCCATAGAGGAAGGCTCCCCGTTCTTCTTCCGGCTGAAGGCACCCCACCGCGCCATCGGCGGGTTTGGCATCTACGTCGGCAACTCGATCCTACCCGCCTGGCTGGCCTGGGAGACCTTCGGCGAGGCTAACGGAGCGCCGGATTTCCCCACTATGTGCCGCCGCGTCGAGAGATATCGACGTGACGATCTGCGCGGCCGGACCGACCAGGCCAATATCGGCTGCCTGATGATCGCCGCTCCAACGTTCTTTCCGACAGAACAGTGGGTGACCGAACCCGCCGACTGGGCGAGCCAGATCGTACGCGGCAAGACCTTCGACCTACGTTCGTCGGAGGGCCGGCGCATCTTCAAAGAATGTCGCGTGCGCGCCCCTTCCTCACTCGCCATCGAGGATGTTATTTCGCCACCCGACGGTTTGGTCGCTTCTGACGGGCCTCGCTACGCTGCCGAGACGATCATCCGACCTCGGCTCGGCCAAGGCTCGTTCAAGATCGCCGTGGCCGATGCTTACAACCGGGCGTGCGCGGTCACGACTGAACATTCCCTCCCCGTCCTCGACGCTGCCCACATCCGCCCCTACAAGCTCGGCGGTGAGCACCGCGTGAGCAACGGGATCCTGCTGCGGACCGACATCCATCGGCTCTTCGACGCCGGTTACGTGACCGTCACGCCCGAACATCGTTTCGAGGTAAGCGCGCGCCTGCGCGAAGACTACGAGAACGGCCGCTCGTATTACGGTCTTCACGGCCATGAGGTCCACGTGCCACCGAAAGCGCCCCTCCAACCTGATTCGGCCCTACTCGACTGGCACAATCGGGAGACATTCCGCACGTGAGAACACCAGGCACAGGAACTGGTGCAGACTTAGCCATCCGACTGGCGGCGTTCGAGTTCCTGACGCGACAGACAGACATTCACGGCGAGGTTTTGCCGTGGCGAATCCTTGCCGAGGGATTTCTCTTCGGCGACCAGAAGATCCGGCTTGTCGGTCAGCAGGGCATATTCAAGCCCGCAGGGATGGAATTGCCGCTGAGCATCAGGACTACGCCATTTGTCGAAGGCAGACCACGACCTTACGACGACGAATTCGGCAGCGACGGCCTGATCGCCTATCGTTACAGAGGCACCGACCCTAGCCACAGGGACAACGAGAGGTTGCGCGAGGCGATGATCCGCGGTCTCCCTCTCATCTACAACTACGGCATCGTGAAGGGAACGTACCTTCCTGTGTGGCCGGTGTACATCGTGGGTGACGACCCCGCCCAGCTCACCTTCTCAGTTGCGGTAGATGATGCGTCCGTGAGCGCGACACGTGTCGCCGAGGCAGCCGCTGTGGGAGCTGGCGAGGCTCGCCGCGAGTACATTACCTCTACGACTCGCCGCCGCCTACATCAGGCGAGCTTCCGCGAGCGGGTGCTTAGAGCCTACCGAGAGACGTGCTCTATCTGCAGGCTCCACCATGCCGAGCTGCTAGACGCCGCCCATATCCTGCCCGACCGTCATCCTCGTGGTGAACCAGTAGTCAGCAATGGCTTGGCGCTCTGCAAGCTCCACCATGCCGCGTTCGACCGCCATATCCTTGGAATCCGGCCAGACTGTACAGTGGAAGTCCGTGTTGACATCCTACGCGAAGAAGACGGCCCCATGCTCGAGCACGGGTTACAGCGGTTCCAGAACCAACGCATCTTGGTCCCGCGCAAACAAGGTCTACAACCCGCCGTCGATTTCCTCGAGGAACGCTATGAACTCTTCCGGGCAGCCTAGGAGGCTTACCGCCACCGGAGATTGTGACGCTAAAGAGTAGGCCAAGGAGACAGATGATGATGGATGTCATTCAAACTAGAGAAGACCTCGACAGAAACATCGCCGAGCTACATTCATACCTAGCGTCGAATGATCCGGACCTAGCGGAATATGCACGCGGGCTGATCAAGCGCGGCATTTGCTTCGTCGTCACGGATAACTCCGGAGAATCGGTGTTCTCGCCGAGCCGCTTTGTCGGATACTCGGGAAACACCCGAGCATTACACGACGCAAATCGCCACAAAGACGGTCGAATAACGAACCCGGCGATTTCGAACGTGCTGAACACGACGCCGGAGCCGAACGAGGTGCTCGACCAGGAGTACGAACGATTCTGCCAGCGAATCGGCATAACCCCAAGCCGAAGAGGCAGCTACGGTGTCACTCGGAAGTTCTGGGATGCGAGATAGCCGGGCCGACCCCTGTCGGGTCTCCCCCTTGCAGGAGGACACGGCATGACGAACGATCCCGCCTCAACCGGCTCTCCCCGCGCGCCGCTACAACAAGCCATCACGGCTCTGGCGGAAGGCTTGAAGGCCCTCTCCCCTTCCGCGCAACTCGACGAGCAACACTATGTAGGAAGCCCGGAAGAGAACCTCGTTCTGGGAATCAAGCTTTCCGATTTCGAGCAGGATCTGCGGGGAGGCGACGGAAACGAGTTGGGCAGCAGCGATGAGAGAGGGCCGAAGCCAAAGTTCCTCGCAGCTCACTCTTCCTCTGCGTTGGCCGTGAACACCTTCGCCCGTTTCAAGGGCTGCCCTGAGCTTCTCTCAGTCGGCGGTCTCCATGGCTTCAAGGAACTGAAGTTCGAACGCAAGTTCCCCACCGGGCTTCGTGGAGGTCGAGCACCGAACCTTGATGTTCTCGTGGAGGGACAGGACGCAATCCTGGCCATCGAGTCCAAGTGCACGGAGTACCTGCGCGCGCACAAGCCCGAGTTCAGCCCGGCGTACGCCGAGCAGATTCGCGATGAGCGCCGCCGCAGCGCCTGGTTCGAGGCAATGCTCGACGTCGAGGCCGGCAAGGCCGAGTACCGCTGGCTCGATGTCGTCCAGCTTATCAAGCACGCGTTTGGGCTGGCTCGCCACGGCAAGATCACCAATAGTCGCGTGCACCTCCTCTATCTCTTCTGGGAGCCGCAGAACGCGACCGACTTCCCGATCTTCCATGAACATCGAAACGAAGCGGAACGGCTGGCCCAGAGCGTAGCGGGCGCGTTCCCGGAGTTTCGATGGACTACATATGCGGACCTCTGGAACGAGTGGACGCAGGCTGACGAACCCGACTGGCTCGCTACTCACGTCGAGGCGCTCCGTACGCGGTACGAGGTAGCGCTTTGAAATCGGCCGAGTCAGCAGTCGCACAGCAACAGCGGCACGCTTCCTAGGCAAGGACAGTCCCGTTTGAGGACCACGACCGTGAAGATATGAACTCGCCCTCAATTATCTGCCTAGACTGGAGCAAAGAACCTCGACGGCGCGCAGCCTTCTCCGCATTCACGACACCTCATCCTCGCATCGAACCGTTGTCGGCACCGCACGGGGCATGGACGGCGCAGACGGCCCTGAATGCCGCCAGACAACTTCGAGACCGAGGCCAGGGACCGGTGCTCGTCGGCTTCGACGCCGTACTCGGTCTTCCCGAGACCTACTTGAAACGTTTGCAGCGTGTACAGGGTTGGGAACATGTCGAATCCTTCCCCCAATTCCTGGCAGCTGCGAACGCACGGTCTGAGTTCTACGAACACTCGCCCGACGCACCGGCGTGGCGCATCGACCGCCCGTTCTTCCGAGTGCCCCCTGGTAAGGAAGCTTTGCACAGGTTCTGGCAGGCCGCTGGTGGCAGGGATGTTCTCGAGCGTGACGTCGAGCGCCGCACAGGAGCGAAGTCGGTATTCATAGTCGGGGGCATCCCCGGCGTGGTTGGCGCAGGCTCCCGGAAGCTATGGCAGGAGTTGGGACCGCAGATCCTCTCGCGCCAGCGTGACTTTGTATTGTGGCCCTTCGAGGGTCGGTTCCACGATCTCCACTCATCTCGAGACATCGTGTTCTGCGAAATCTACCCGGGCGCGAGCTACGCCGTCGCGCTAGAGCCCACTCTCCCCTCGTCTCTTCGTCGCATCGCCAAGACCAAGCGGACGGCAAGAGAATCGGCTTTGAAGGAGCTGGGGGCCGCTGATTGGATCCGCAGCTGCGATGTGAGCATCGAGGGCAGAGACTTGGCGCTCGGCTCAGAAGATGCCTTCGACGCCATGTTCTCGGCTGCGGCACTGCTGCGCATTACTCTGGAATGCCGCCCGCTCGATAGCGATCTCGACGATCCAGTAGCAGAAGGGGGCATCGTTGGTGTGGGCCTTCTGCACCTCCCTCCAGCCCGCCGACAAGGACTTCGCCGGCCTCGGCCCTCCCGCGCCCCGGGTTCTCCCGTTGCTCAACCGACAAAGCCCTTCGCCTGCCCCATACCGGGCTGCGACAAGGTCTTCAAGAGCGGTCGCCTCGGCTGGGATGCGCACGTGGCATCGAGGCGAGTTCACCCTTGGTGGCATCCCCACATAGCCGACCCGGAGGAACGTAAGAGGTTGTTTAGGCTGGAGTTCGGGAACTGGCTCGGCTGACCTGATGTCATTCGCGGCCTACGGGCCGATCGGCACCGGACCGCGGGTGAGTTGACAAGGTGTGTAGTTAGAGTTGACCGCGAGAAACGACCCAACGCAGCAGTGTCCTACATGCCGCTGTCCCGTCGAGCCTAGCCGTCATCTCCCCCAAAGCAGGCCCAAAGACTGCCACGGTCAACTACTCCACTCTCGCCGGCGCCCAAACCCAAGACGCCCGCCCCGCCAAACTATTTCAGCTGATACACGCCCGACCCTGAAGAAATGAAGAGCGCCTCCCCCTTGAGACGCGCACACCCTTCCGTCCGCTCCCGCATCGTGCTGCTGAGCACGCTCACCGGGTTCTTTGCCCCGAACTTGTACAGCTCGCGGCGGATGATCTCATCGTAGATCTCCCGCGCACTGGCGGGGCCGCCTCCCAGGGATTGCAAAGCTTGAGTAGCTGCCTCGATCATAATCATCGTACGAACTCCCTATTCTTCAGGCGGTTATCGACCGAAGTCGCCCGCTCACCAACGACACCGTTCACCGCAACCGGAACCTCGCCCGCCCACGCAGCAGTCCGCTCGTTCCTACCACCCCGCCCGCCTTCATTCGAGCGGTTCTTTCATAATATAGCCCGGTTAGCTATGCTCCGGCGCCGTGGACGTCAAGGCTTCAGCCGACGGCAATAGTAAGGCAGCGGCCACCCCAATCCGCCGACACCGCACCGCCATCCAACGCCACCGCTGCTCCCGCCCGGTGGCCATCGCCCTCGCTGACGGCCTTATAAGCAAAGACACTACGGTCTTCGACTACGGGTGTGGTCGTGGGGACGACCTCAAATTCCTCTCCGCCCGCGGCATCCCGGTAACGGGGTGGGATCCTCACTACCGCCCTGACGAGAACCATCAACCCGCGCAGGTCGTCAACCTCGGCTACGTTCTCAACGTAATCGAAAACCCGCGCGAGCGGCTAGAGGCACTCGTCCACGCCCATCGGCTAGCCGAAGCCATGCTGATCGTCTCGGTGCGAGTAGACAACGCGCTCGAGTCCGTCGAGGAGTTCGGCGACGGGCAACTGACCAAGACCGGCACCTTCCAGAAGATCTACGATCAGATTGAGTTCAAGGCCTACGTCGAGGAAGCCCTCGGCGTGAGGATGCACATTGTCGGCCTCGGTATCGCATACGTCTTCAAAGACGAGGCCGTCGAGGCTCGCTACCTCGCTAACCGGGCCTTCACACGGCGCCTCGAATACCGCACTGACCTGATCGAGGAGTTTGCCAAGAACAAAGTGGCGCGCCGCTACGTCCGACTCGGCAACCGCCTAGGCCGCGTCCCGCTGCCGGAGGAGTTCAAAGCATACGACGAGCTCGTCGAGGTCTTCGGCAGCCCACAACGCATCGAGAGGCTGCTTCTCCGCCAGATCGATCGTGACAAGTTCGAAGGCTCCAAGGAGCAACGCCGACAAGACATTGTCACGTTCCTGGCGATGATGAGGCTACAAGGACTTCGTTCCCCCACGCTAGGGTCGCTAGAACCGAGGATCCAGGCCGATATCAGGGGGATATGGAAGAGCCACCGGCGCGCGCAAGACGAGAGCGAGCGCTTCCTCTTCAGCATAGGCGAGGAAGAGACGGTGAGAGAGGCCTGCCTAGCAGCACCCGTTGGCAAGCAGCTCCCGGAGGATCTCTATGTACACGTTTCGGCTGAGGACGATCTTCCGGCACTAGTTCGACTGATAATATTCGCCGCGAAATGCATCGTCGGCGAAGTCCCCCATCAGATCGTGAAGATCCGCAAGGATGGCCGCGCGGTTTCCTTCCTCAACTACCAGGACTTCGACACCGACCCCCATCCGGTTCTTGTCCATAGCGTCCGGGTCCATCTGCCCCGCGCGCGTTACAACATTCGCGACTTCACACGATCCCCCAACCCGTCCAGGGGCCATCAGCGACTCTAGGTTACTAGATCATCTTACACCTGGCTCAAGGCTCAAGTAGCTGCAAGCTTGCAGCCACTCGCATCAGACGAGGCAAATGCAAAGCGAGCACGGCGAGCGAACAAGAAGGCAACTGCAGACTGCCGGCTCAATCGATAATTTTCTTTTCCGCCCCTCGGCAGGGGTACATATGGATCGGTGCCACC
>PJEL010002562.1_pt1 | contig 16455 bp, 13 predicted proteins | sample 1853271 | NCBI WGS metagenome assembly PJEL01 (sample SAMN08108733, study PRJNA415343) | Invertebrate metagenome, whole genome shotgun sequencing project. | host: Globobulimina | place: Sweden: Gullmar Fjord | collected 2015-08
TACCTGCCAACCTGATGGGGTCAGGTATTGAACAACAGTTATCTGTTTGGCACCAATCGACGCACGTTCCAGGTGCGGAGAACGGCCAAAACTGCTGAATCGTCGGAATGTTTGTTCTTCAATACCTGACCCCGCTTCGCGCCATGCTGTTGGGTCAGAGCGTAAGAGGTGTGACGCTCGAGGTTGTGGAGCCCGTGATCTCCGCTTGGTCGGGCACCATCCGGCTCGACTTCGACGCCTCCCACGGATCGGATCGGGCCGTTGAAGGTGAGGAGCGGGATCTCTTTGTGGCAAAGTCCGTTCTCGAGAGAAGAGAAGCCTAGCGAGTGTGGCTCCGGCCGATCGCAGATGGTTCGGGTGATCTCACGCCAGCGGAGAGAACAGAGCTTGAGCGAATCTGGCACTGGGAGCATCGCAACGACGGAAAGTAGGCGAATAGCCAGCACCCTCCCCGCCACTTCTACCAGGTCATAGTCTGTGACGGGAGCGGGCTCGTCGGCCTACCGATCGAGGCCCTTGCGCGGCTCGGCGAGGAGCCTCCACGACGCCTTGACCCGGCGCACAAGGCTGATGAACTCGCGCTCCTGCAGCACGTTCATGTAGATCTCCCGCGATTTGGCGAACTCCCCGGTGCCGACCATCGAGAAGGTGCTCGGCGGCGGGTCGTAGAGCAGATAGTGGGCCGCCTCGAACTCGCCGACCGTGTGGAACATGAGGATAGACGCCGACAATAGCTCCTTCATGCGGTGCCACGGACTGGCCTCGCGCAGGAACTGGCCAATGGGCGTCCTGGGCGGCTTGACCTTCAAACCGTCCGGCGGTGGCAGCGGGTTCGTCGCGATGATCAAGTCGCCACCGAGGTGATCGACGAGGGTGGCGGGCACGTTGTCGGCGATCGCCCCGTCGCAGTACACCGCGCCCTGCGCCAGGGTCGATGCGAACACGCCGGGGAACGTACAGCTCGCGCGAACCGCCCACGGCACGGCGGAGCGCGTCATGTACTCGGCCTCCATCGTCGTCAGGTTGGTCGCGACCGGAAAGAACATCACCTCGAGCTCGTCGAGGGCAACCCACGCCAGATCCTCGGCGATCACTCCCTCGAACGAGACCATGGTGATCAACGCCTTGGGCACGGTCCGCTGGAGCTTCGGCCCGGTGTTGATGCACGTCTGCAACCCACGGATACCGAGCACCGCGAAGTACGAGCCGATGATGCTGCCCGAGCTCGACGATGCGATCAGATCCACGGGCACGACCACGTCTTCGATGCCGGGCTCGTCGCTAGCGGCGAACGCCACTCGCGTCTCGCGGTCGACCACCATATCCGCCGTGCGCTGGAGCCGGTCGATGAGGGCGGCGTGCGCGTATCCCCATGCCCCGCTGCCGCCTAGTCCGAGACCCACCCGCCGGTTGCACACTGCGCGCGCCCACCGATCGAAGCCGCCGGTCACGGTTCCGCCCGGATCGTCCTGGGCGAACTGGAGGCGCGCCCGCACCTGCTCTGGGCTCAGCTCGCGTTCCGGGTAGGTGTCGGCCGGTGGCTCGCGGCCCGCGTGTACGAGTCGCCTTACAGTGTTCGTGGCCATCCGCCTCAAGACCTTCAGGCGGCCCATGCCCTGCTCGGGTTCAGGGCCCGTGAGGATCCGGGTCTGCAGCACACGCCAGGTCTCCGGAACGGACTGTGCTTCGGCGTCGCGACCCTTCATCACCTGGACCAGGCGGCGGTACAGCTCGTCGGGCAGCGACACCTTGCCGAGGTGGTCGACCAGCGTGTCGACGAACGCGTCTCCCAGCGCGCTCGCGTCGACGAACACGTAGGCGTAGCTCCGCCAGCGGTCTCGAACGGTCGCTTCCAACTTGGACACGGCCTGGATCGGGTCGTTGTCTGGGACGAACACGACCTCGCGATGCGGGTTGACAGAGTCGTCGACCGAGGCGTCGCTGTTACCGATCTCGGCCGTGATCAACAGGACGTCATCGTGGAAGCAGCGGACGAGCGACTCGATGATCCCCTGGGTCATTCCGCGGATCGGCGCGCCTTGCACCGAGGGCGTGGCTTGTAGAATCACGATCGCAGGCCACCAGGTCTCGGGGCGATACAGGCCGTCATCGTGTGGATCATCGTGTGACATGGTAGCGACCCTACCGATTCGGGGCGCGGCTGTACAGGCCGCCGAACGCCAGACGGGCCTGCTCTCTGAACAACGGTTTGCCCTGACAGTGCCTCACATCCTGTGCTATCCGCACCTGAGCGACCCGCCTTGGGTCATGGGCGGTGAGCGATGACCCTGTTGATCCTCTTCCTGAGCACCTCGGCGACAGCCCGCGACTTGGAGACCGTGCAAGCCCGATGGCTCTCCGGCCAGAACGACGACCAGCTGCACGGTGCCTCGATGGCCAACGCCGGAGATGTGAACGGAGACGACATCGAGGACCTCATCGTGGGAGGGCCTGGAGCCAACGCCTACATCGGAGGACAAGCTCGGTTCTACCTGGGCAACCCAGCCGGACTCAACGCGTCCGGCGACGGCGTGCTCCTGAACGGCGGGCTCTACGATCTCGGCATGTCGGTAGCCGGAATCGGCGATGCAAACGGGGACGGCTTCGACGATGTCTTGGTGGCCGGCCGGGACTCCTGGAATGGCGTAGTCACCGGGCGAATTCACGCGGGGTCGGCGTTTGGCCTGTCGAATGCAGCGGCCGAGGAGTACACGGGGGAGAGCACCTGGTGGTCCTACGGGCTCTGGCACCCGGGTATCGTGGCGGCGGGTGTCGGTGACGTGAACGGGGACGGGTCACCGGACTTCGCACTGGGCGATCCCAAGTACGAAAACTACGACGTCGGTGCGGTGTATGTGTACAACGGAGGCCTGAGCTTTCCGGCAGTGAGTAGCCAGACCATTTCCCCGGGGACGCCATTCAACAACTACGCGTACAGCGAGTTCGGAGCGACCATCGCCGGGCTCGGAGACATCAACGGTGACGGCTTCGACGATGTCGGCATCGGCGCCCGCGCTTGGCCCATCGGCTACGACGACGGGGCGGTGTTCCTCTATCTGGGGTCGGCGGGTGGACTAGTCGACTCGGGGTGGAGCTACGAGGGTTCCACCGACTCGCGGCTGGGAACCTCGATCGTCGGTGGAGACCTGAACGGCGACGGCTTCGCGGATCTCATGGTCGGCGCCCCGGCTCCCAATAGCTCCAGTGAGGTGCTGGTCTTCTTCGGATCCGCCGGCGGTTTGGCGGCGAGCCCCGACCAGACGCTGACCACCGGGAGCATGGGGACCGAGTTCGGCTATTCACTTGCTTGGATGGGCGATGTGGATGGGGATGGCTTCGGCGATTTGGCGGTGGGAGAGGTTCGCTTCAACAGCGCCCGCGGTGCCGTCAGGGTGTACCGAGGCTCGGCGATGGGGTTCATCGACCCGCCCACCTGGGAGATCGAGCCCAACCTGATCTCCAACTTCTCGGGCAGCTCTGTCGCCGGGGTGGATGTGGATGGAGACGGCTTTCCCGAGCTGGCCGTGGGAGCTCCGTTGCACGGGTCGGACGCCGAGGGGCTGGTCTTGGTCTACGCCAACGAGGACTCCGATGCGGACGGAGACGGCGATCCGGACGCCACCGACTGTGACGACACGGATCCCACCATCCACAATGCCGCGGTCGAGGCCTGTAATGGCGTGGACGACGACTGCGATGGCCTGGTGGACGACGACGATCCGGACGTCGCCGGACAACCTTGGTACGCCGATCTCGATGGCGATGGCTTCGGAGCCGGTCTGGCCGTGGTGGCCTGTGTCTCCCCGGTGGATCATATCGCCGATGGCACCGACTGCGACGACGCCGACCCGACCTCCTATCCGGGAGCCCCGGAGCTGTGTGACGAAGTCGACAACGACTGTGATGGCCTGATTCCCGGCGACGAAACGGATGAAGATGGCGACGGTGTGCTCGCCTGTGAGGACTGCGACGACGGCGATCCGATCTCCTACCCGGGAGCCCCAGAGCTGTGTGACGAAGTCGACAACGACTGTGATGGCCAGATCCTCGACGAGACCGATGAGGACGGAGATGGCGTGCTCGCCTGTGGAGACTGCGACGATGGCGATGTGAGCGCCTATCCGGGAGCGCCGGAGCTGTGTGACGGCGTCGACAATGACTGCGATGGCCTGGTTCCGGATGACGAGGCAGACGGAGATGGGGATGGCGCGCTCGCCTGTGCCGACTGTGACGACGCCGACGCCACTGCCTACCCGGGAGCGGCAGAGCTCTGCGACCAGGTGGACAATGACTGCGATGGGCTGATTCCGACGAATGAATCCGACGAAGACGGGGACAGTGTTGTCGGCTGCGACGACTGTGACGACAGCGACGCCACCGTGTTTCCGGGAGCTTCCGAGCCCTGTGGCAGCGTCGACAACAACTGCGACGGGTTGGTGGATGAGTGTGACGGCACGGACACCGGCGGCGCCGCTGGGCCGGGGGGCAAGGACTCCGGTGGCTGTGGCTGCCAGACCGGCGCTTCGACCCCGATCGGGTGGCTCTTCTTGGCACTGGTCTTTGGCCTCAGGACGCGCCGCCAGGACTGCTAGCGTGTCATCGTTGTGTAGAGATCACGGATAGCGCAAGAACTCTGGAACCCAGCTCGGTGGGAGAGACTCAGTAGTGCACGGTGGACCCTCCTGGTTCGCCGGGGGCGGCTGCAGATGCGACGTGACAACCAGCGCGAACAAGACCTCCCCGTGCGTGAGGCGGTCGAGGAGATGATCGGCCGCCACGGGCTGTCGTGGAAGGCCTCCGCTCCGAGATAGTGCGGGGGTGCGAGCCGACCTCGCGAGCGCGTGCTCAGCGCCGTCGCCGTCGCCCGCGTTTGCCGCGACCGTCGCCGTCGGATTGGTTTGGCAGGACTCGTGGGATCTTGGACTCGATGGCCTTCTCGATCGCGGCAAGGGCGCGTTCCTCGTCCGATGCCACGAACGTGATCACCACGCCCTTCTCGCCGGCCCGGCCCGTGCGTCCGCTTCGGTGGATGTAGTCCTCGGGGGACCGTGGCACGTCGTAGTGGATGACGTGGGAGACCCTGGACACGTCGATGCCGCGGGCCGCCACGTCGGTGGCGATCAGGATCGGGCACACCCCCGTACGGAAGTCCTCGAGGGCGGCGATGCGCTCGCTCTGGGTGCGTCCCGAGTGGATGCTCGCCGCCTCCCGCCGTGCTTCCCGGGTGACCGTGCGGGCCAGGCCGTCCGCGTCCTTCTTGCGTTTCACGAACACGATCACCGAGGTGATCGATGGCTGCCGCACGAGGTGGGCCAGTAGGCGAGCTTTGCGGTTGTGATCCACAGGGTAGGCCTGATGCACGAGGCCCTCGGCGGGCTTGCTCGGATCGACCGCGACGGTCACGGGGTCCCGGAGGATCGAGTCCGCCAGCTTGCGAACCTGCGGCGGCATCGTGGCCGAGAACAGCATGGTCTGCCGCTCTTTGGGGATGCGCGAGATGATCCGGTGCACGTCATCGATGAAGCCCATATCGAACATCCGGTCCGCCTCATCGATCACCAGGAACTGCACAGTGCTCATGTCGATGTGGGGGAAGCGCAGGTGGTCGATCAGGCGGCCAGGGGTGGCCACCACGATCTCGACGCCCGACTTGATGGCGTCTTCCTGGGGGCCCATCTTCATGCCACCGACCACGGCAACGCTGGAGAAACCCGCGTGGTAGCCGAGCGCGAGGGCCTGCTCGTCGATCTGCAGCGCGAGCTCACGGGTGGGGGTGAGCACGATCACGCGCAGCTTGCCGGGCTCGGTGCCGGCCATCTGTTGCAGGATGGGAAGCAGGAAGGCGGCCGTCTTGCCGGTGCCGGTGGATGCCGACGCGATGAGGTCGCGGCCGGTCATCGCGAGGGGGATGGCTTTGGCCTGGATCGGGGTGGGCTCGGTGTAGCCCATGTCGGTCAGGCCGGTGAGGATCTCTGGAGCGAGAAGCATGGTGTCAAAGGAAATGTGATCTCCGAATCAGGTTGTTTCGGGGATCTAACTCCGGGCATGGTCGACCACAACGTACCGTCTGAACGCAGTTTCGACGGTGCTTGTGCAGCGAACATGTCGGAGCCACTTCAGGTGTGGCGCACGCAGTGTGTCAATTAAAGTGAAGTTTCGAGGAGCACAACCGGAGCCTGCGACGTCTGGGCGCGTCGACTCGGATGGTCGTTGCGTCCGCGATATCGAGGTAGCGATCCTGACCGGTGAGGTGGCGTGGACCCCTTGGACTGTGGAACCTGCGGCGCGTGCTGCCGTGAGGCCTTCGACGTGGTAGCGGTGGAACCCGACGATCCGATGGGGCCGCATCCCGAGTTTGTACGGGAACACCTCGACGGTTGGCGGTCGCTCCGCCGGGTGCCGGGTCAGGGTGGCGGGACCTGCTGTGCCGCGCTGGCAGGGGGCGACGACGGTCGACCGTGGCGTTGTTCGATCTACGCCGACAGACCGGCGACCTGCCGCGAGCTCGAGCGGGGCTCGTCGGACTGCCTCAGTGCGCGGAGAGCACTCGGGTTCCCCACGCCGACGTGAGATGAACGGCGAACGCTCGGCGTGCACTATTGTGGATTGGATGCTTCTTGCCGCTATCGCCAGCTTCGCCCACGACGAGGACACCGGAGTCCTCGTTCAGACAACCGAGGCCGGGTCGATAGTCTGTATCTTCTAAACACTTCGGGTCTCTCAGCGGTGAGGGGGCATGGCAAACGGCGAGCGCGAAATCTGCGAGCGGGCACGGACTGGCGATCGAGAAGCCCTCGGCGAGCTCGTGGCCCTCTATCGCCATCGGTTGAAGCTCTGGGCCCTCTGGGAAGTCGGGGACTTTGCGCTGGCCGACCATGCCTGCCAGGAGACCTGGGTGAGCCTCACCAAGAGTGGAACAGAGGGGACCGTCACGGTCAGCTACCCGCTCAGGTTCAGCCCGCCAGCGTAGTCCCACCCGCTGTCAGTACTTCGTGTCGGCCCAGTGCGGGTTGAGGCGCAGCGCTATCGCCGCCACATACGGGTCCCCGTAGCCCTTGTCGTCGCCGGTCCTGAGCGCCTCGACCGCGACCCTCCCCAGCGACGTATAGGGCAGATAGCCGGTCTGGAAGTCGAGCTCGTACTCGCCCATCGTTCTCACCGCCTCCCGGATCTCCACCTCGACCGTGGGCATCGCGTACTCGAACGCCGCCTTTTGCGGATCCTCGAGCTCGGGATCGCAGTACTCGTCGGCGTGGAACTTGCGGAACACCCGGGCGTTGGCCATCTGGAAGAGCCGAGTGGGGTTGTCGTCGACGATGATCACCTTCGACAGCGTCTCGTCGAAGAAGCGCAGGTCCTTGCTCGGCTCCGCGATCGGGCGACCGCGACGGGCATTCTCGGCGCCAGCACCCTCGGACTTCTCCTGCATGATGAGGTAGCTGTTGGTCATCACCCCGGCGATGTCGGGATGCCCGAGCAGGGGAGTGTCGCCCCACAGGATGTGCTCGAGGTTCTCGCGGGTGGGTTCGTCGAGGTTGGCGGAGAACAGCACGATCTCGCCGCCGAGCTCCCGGATGGCTCCGAGGGTGGACTCCCAGCCGGGGACCATGTGGATGGCCTTGGGCCCCGACTCTCGCTCCCAGCGAACGGTGTGGCAGTCGACGGCCAGCTCGTCGGAGTAGTACTGGTCGTACAGGGTCTCGTCGAGGTCGAAGACGACGATAAAAGGCGCCATTTCGAGCCGTTCTTCGTCCAGGCCGCTCTCGAACTCACGCTCTTGGACCCGCTTCAATGCCAGCTCGAACTGCAGCTCCGGCGGCGCATCGGGCTCGGCCCTGTGCAGGTCGCGGTAGTGATTCTGGAGCTCCACCGCCTGGAGTCGGCTCAGCTGGTGCTGGCCCATGAGCGCGGAGATGTTGAAGAAGTGCCCGTAGTCCTCTCGGGTCGGCGCGTATTTGTTGGTCCACAGCGGCAGGTCCGGGATCGACACCTCCTCAAGGGGATCGTAGGACGCCAGGACGGTCGGAACAGGCTTGTTCGCCGCATCTTCGAGGGTGGACAGGTGGGGACAACCCAGCAGGGTGAGCAGCAGCATGGCTAGTCTCCTAGTTCGATCGCGATGGAGTCCGTGGCCGGCAGGAAGACGCTCACCTCGGTGCCGCCGCCCTCGGGTCTTGTCAGCCGCAGCCGGCCCCCGTGACGTTCGAAGATCCCGGCGGCCAGGGAGAGCCCTATTCCTGGGCGGTCCCACGTGGAGAAGAAGGGTTCCAAGACCTTTTTGAGGTGGTCTTCGGGGATGCCGTCGCCCCAGTCTCGCACCTTGACCACCACACTGGCCCCGCGCATGGAGGTCTGTACGAGGATCTCGCCGTCGTCGGTGGAGGCCCGCAAGGCGTTGTTGAACAGGGCGAGGAAGGCCATCGCCAGGGCTCCGGCGTTGCCGCGAACTTGCGCTTCGGCGGTGGTCCGCAGGGTCACGGGCTCGGCCTGGCCCCCGAGCATTCCCAGCGCTTGCTTGAGGATCACCGACAGGTCGAGGTCGACATCGCTGCGGGAGCGCGCCATGCGGGCCAGATCCTCGGCGATGAGGGCGACCCGGTCGAGGCCCTGCTCGGCGTATCCGAGGTGCTCGAGCAGCTCGTCGTCGGCCTCGTCGTCTTCGTCGGCGAGCTGTGCGGCTCCGCGAAGGTGGGTGCGCAGGTAGTCCAGAGGAGGCTGGAGCTGCCGGGCCGCCACCATGGCCATGCGCCCCATCACCTCGACGTGCTCGTTGGCCATGAGTCGCTTGCGGGCGCGCTCCAGGTCGTCGAGTCGGCTGCGAAGGGACTGCACCAGGGCCTGGTTGTCCATGCCCAGGGCGATCTGGGAGGCGAGGATGGACGCGCGGCGCAGATCGCGGATGCTGAACGAGTCGCGCTCCGGATTGCGAAGCACCCACAGCACGCCCAGGCACTCGCCGCGGTGCACCAGTGGATAGCCCAGAGCGTTCAGATCCCAGTCGTCGTCGCGCAGTGCCCGGGGCTCGAGGCTCTCGGCGACATCGGCTCCGAGGCGCTTCAGCATGCGCAGCGGCAGGTTGCTGAAGGTGGCGTGGGGTCCCGACGAGAGGTGCCAGACGTCGACCTCGGCATCTTCGAGAAGCCGCAGCAAAACGACGAAGTCAGCCTGCATCACCTCGATCGCCACGTCGGCGATGACGGTCGGCAGCTCCGCGGAGTCGTGGCTGCCGAGGACCGCTTCCGCGGCGCGGTGGAGGCTGGCCTGCTCGCGCTGGCGATAGACCTCCATGGCCCGGTTCACGGTGTGGACCAGCTCGTGGGGTTCCACGGGTTTGACCAGGAAAGTCCAGGCCCCGGCCTCCATCGCTCCCACCGCGATCTCCTTGGAGGAATCCGCTGTGATCAGCACTGTCACGGTGTCCGGAGAGGCGGTCCAGACCTCCTCGAGCAGGGAGATCCGCTCGGTGCCGGGCAGCACGCGGTCCGAGACCATCACGGCGTAGGACGCTTTCTTGAGCTCGTCGAGGCCCTCTTCGGCGGTGCCGAGCGCTACGACCTCGTAGCCGACCTCTTGAAGGGCTGCGGTAGCTACCTGGCACCAATTGGGGTCGTCGTCGAGGATGAGGACTCGGCCATGACTGGGTTGCGCGGCCACAGATCGGCTGACGCTGTCGAATCCTGCGGCCCCGCTGTGCATGGCCTTGCCCGCTCTCCGCTCACCCACGGCAAACTCCGAGAAGACCGGTAACCTCGTGGCGGGGTCGCTGTCGTCAAGGGATCGGCCAGCCTAGAGCGTGGCGCACTTCGATCGGACGTCCGACTCGGCGTCGTCCACTCTCTTCAGGGCCTCGGCCGCCTCGTCGAGCCGGATCATGCACTTCGTGCTGTTGAATCCCCGGCTCGTGTTTACACAGCGGTGTTCGACGTTCCCTGCGACATTTCGGACATGGTTCCCGGCGTTGCGGAGCGAGTGGGCCGCCGACTCGCAGTCGGTCACGGCCACTGGATCCTCGTCATAGCTGGAGGGATCGGTGTCGCCGATGGAGGAAGATTCGTCGCAGCCGATCTGGAGCAGTGCGATCAGGAACAACGGAACCAGGGCTGAGCAGACGCGCATGGGAACCTCCTCTCGCCTGAAACGCGCAGGTGTGACGGATATTGTCTCCGCCGTCCGATATCTGGATTGCTGGAGGACACGACCATTCCCGAGCCCCTCAAGAACGGCCTGAACGAGGTCGCTATCAGCCGCTTGGCCGACAACATCCAGCGCGCCTGGCCCCAGTTCGACAAGACCGCCATGGTCGAGGCCTCGATGGTGGGCCTCTCGGAGCTCGAGCTCAAGGACCGGATCCGCCACGTTTCGGCCAAGCTCGCCGACTTCATGCCGGAGATGCCCGAGGCCCTCGCGGTCATCGTTCGGGCCGTCGACACCTGGGATCGCGGCGATCCCGACAACCCCGTCGGCGGGTTTGCGGCGTGGCCGATGTTCGACTTCATCGGGAGCAATGGCCTCGAGCACTTCGACCAGTCCATGGAGACCCTGCGCCGGATCACCCACATCTTCAGCGCCGAGTTTGCGGTCCGTCCCTACATCGACCGCTACCCCGAGCGGGCCTTCGCGCTGCTCGAGACGTGGGCCACCGACGAGGACGAACACGTGCGGCGGCTGTGTTCGGAGGGCTGCCGGCCGCGGCTTCCCTGGGCCCCGCAGCTGCCGGCTCTCATCGCAGATCCAACGCCGATCTTTCCGGTGCTGGAGCTCCTCGCCGACGACCCAGAGCTCTTCGTGCGCCGCTCGGTCGCCAACAACCTCAACGACATCGGCAAGGACCACCCGGATCTACTCGTAGACCTCTGTGAGCGCTGGCTCAAAGAGGGCGGCAAACACCGGAAGTGGATCGTCGGGCACGCCACCCGGAGCCTGGTGAAAGCCGGACACCCGCGCGTGTGGGGGCTGCTCGGCTTCGAGGCCGATCCCCAGGTCGAGGTCTCCGAGATCGCGGTAGATCCCCCCGAGCCCCGCATCGGCGACAGTCTGCACTTCACCTTCGAGATCACGAGTACCGCCGACAGATCCCAGCGACTGGCCGTCGACTACGCGGTTCACTTCATGAAGGCGAACGGCAAGACCCGTCCCAAGGTGTTCAAGCTCAAGGTCCTCAGCCTCGAGGCGGGGCAGGCGCTGAATCTCACCCGAAAACTCTCCTTTCGGCCGATCTCCACGCGGAAGTACTACCCAGGTCGCCACGAACTCGAGATCCTCGTCAACGGCCAGTCGTGCTCTCGGGTCGCCTTTGAAGTGTGCCCCTAGCCAAGAGGCGGCGGTCTCCTCGTGGCCGGAGAGCCGATAGGTGTGGCGTTCGGTTCTCCGTACCCCTGCCCGACAGTGGAGTAGGGCGCCGTTCGAAAGGGCGACGGCGACCTTCACTGTGGAGCCGCCCGGTTTCCCTTTTGTTGCACCCCTGACCCACAGGTGGTCAGGGGTCCGCGATTGCCGTCGCCGCCCTGACCCACACCTGGTCAGGGGTCCGCGATTGCCAGCGCCGCCCTGACCCACACCTGGTCAGGGGTCCGCGATTGCCGTCGCCGCCCTGACCCACACCTGGTCAGGGGTCCGATCCCGAGCTCGCGGCACTGTGGGTGTGGCCGCCAGCCTAGGCCTGCGCGATCTCCACCCGCCGCGTCCCCAGCCGCAGCTGTCGCGTGAGGGTGCGCCGCTCCACCAAGTGCGCGGCGCCGCTGACACCCTTCCGACTCAGGAGCTTGCGGGCGCGAAACACGTGCATGTTCAGCTGACTCTGATCGATGACCAGCATGCGACAGAGGTCGTCGCGGTAGATCCAGCCCTGGTCGCCGTCGTCGATGTTCGGCAGGGCGCGATCGGCGAGGCGCTGACGGGCCAGGGTGAGCAGGAGGTAGTTGTAGACGTTCTCGGCGCGGGCGAGCAGGGCCTCGTTGTAGAGGAACTCGAGGGCGACTTGCTCTTCGTCCCGGCTCACGCCGAAGCGCAGGGTCAGATCGCGCAGGGTGACGGTTGCCCCGTGCATTTGCAGCGTGGGAACGACGGCTTCGGGGAGGCGGAGGATCCAGTCCTTGCCGCCGGAGGTGACTCGCTGCAGGTCCTGCACGACCTGGGCATCGTCGCTGGTCTCGAGCACCCAGGCGCCTTGCAGATCCCGAAAGATGCTGTCGATGGGTTCTTCTTCGGACGGGAGCACGAGCAGTCCCTCGTCACCGAGACGCACCTCGCCGGTCTGTTTGCACTCGGCCGAGATCACCGGTCCGGCGGCGTCCTTGACGGTCCAGCCCTCGTGTTGCTGTCCGAAGCTCAGCACCATGCCCACCTCGATCTCCACCGCCCGTCCCGGTGCGACGCTGGCGCCGTCGATGAAGGTGCCGTTGCTGCTGCCGAGGTCCCGGAGCTCCCAGGTCCTTCCATTCCAGTCGAGCCTGGCGTGTTCCCAGGATACCCGGCTGTCGGTGAGCGCCAGGGCGCTCTGCGTGGAGCGACCTACCAAACACCGAGAAGGTAGGTGCACAACGCGATCATCGACCGAAGACCAGAGGAGCGCCATGTCTGCATCGTAGTGTCGCCGCCGAGCCGAGGCAACCGCTCGCCCTTGCTACAGTGGGCCCAAACAAACAGGCGGAACCACTCGTGGGCGAAGGTAAGGGTCCGACACGGACCTGGACGCGACAACACAGCAGCAGTTCGCCCACCCATACGGGTGACTTGATCGAGCTGCCCGATCGCTACCGCGACTTGGGGAGGATTGGGCAGGGCGGTGCGGGGGAAGTGCGTCGGGTCCACGATCTGGTGCTGGACCGAGTGTTGGCCATGAAGCTGCTTCATCCGATGCTCGTGGCTAGCAAGACCCGGTCCCGCTTCGAGGCCGAAGCCCGAGTGATGGCGCGTCTGCAGCACCCGGGCATCGTCGCGGTCCACGACGTCGGCGAGCTCGATGATGGCCGAGCCTGGTACACGATGAAAGAGGTTCGCGGCCGGACCTTTACCGAGGTCATCGCCGAGCTGCACGACCGCAGCCACGACAGAGGCATGACTTTCCGCCGGGTGCTGGACGCCTTCGAGCGCATCTGTCAGACCGTCGCATTCGCCCACACGCGCAACGTCGTGCACCGGGACATCAAACCCTCGAACTTGATGGTCGGCGAGTTCGGTGACGTCCAGGTCATGGACTGGGGACTGGCGCGCCGGCTCGATACCCCGGAGACACCGTCCCTCGATCAACCCAACACCGCGGCGGCCTGGCAGTCTGCCGAGACCCAGGATGGCGACGTGCTGGGTACGCCTGCCTACATGCCGCCGGAGCAGGCTCGCGGGGAGATGGAGAACATCGGTCCGTGGTCCGACGTCTATTCGCTGGGGGCGGTGCTCTTTCACCTTCTCGCCGGGCATATGCCGTACCGAGGGGACGCCTATAGCGTGGTGGTCCAGGTCCTCATGGGGCCGCCTCCACCGGCGACTGGACCGGGAGTCGGCGGTCCGGAGGCCGAGGCGCTCTGGGATCTCGTCGGCAGCGCCATGGCTCGGGAGCCGGCCGATCGCCCGGCGACTGCTGGGGATCTCGCCAAGTCGATTCGCGACTGGCTGGACGGGGCGCGGCGCGACGAGCAGGCCTTGTCCATCGTCGAGGAGGCTACAGCTCTGGAGCCGGGCATCCGCGCGGTTCGATCCGAGGCGGCGGCACTGCGAAAGAAGGCTCGGGCGGTGCTGGAGGCGCTCCGACCCAGCGATCCGGAGGAGCTCAAGATCCCGGGCTGGTCCCTGGAGGATCGGGCGGCGGACCTCGAGCGACGCGCGACGTTGGACGAGACGAAGTGGCTCCAGACCCTGCGCTCCGCCCTGAACGTGTCACCGGATCAGCCCCAGGCCCACGCGCGGCTGGCGGATCACTACCGGGCCGAGCTCCAGGCGGCGGAAGAGGCGCGAGATCCCCAGGCAATTGCTCGGTGTGAGGCGCTGCTGCGGGATCACGATCGCGGGGAGCACGCGGCGTTCCTCAGTGGGATCGGGGCGGTGACCTTGGTGACCGATCCGCCGGGAGCTCAGGTGACCCTGCACAAGTACGTGCCCTATGGACGGCGGCTGGTGACGGAGGAGGTCGGTGATCTGGGAGTGACGCCGCTGCGGGAGATCGCGCTCGAGAAGGGGAGCTATCTCCTGGAGATCCGGATGGAGGGGTGCGACTTGGTGCGGTATCCGGTGCACATCGAGCGGGGGGCGCACTGGGATGGGATCCGGCCTGGGGACTCGGAGCCGTTTCCGATCTGGCTGCCGCCGGAGGGGACGCTGGGGCCGGATGAGGTCTATGTTCCGGCGGGGTGGTTTCTTGCGGGTGGTGATCCAGAGGCGGCGGAGGGGTTGCCGCGGCAGCGGGTGTGGGTGGATGCGTTTGCGATTGACCGGTTCCCGGTGACGAATCGGCAGTATCTGGAGTTCTTGAATGACCTCGTCGACCAGGGCCGGGAGGAGGAGGCTCTCCAGGCGGCGCCGAAGGTCGACGAATCGGGTCAAGGTGATGCGGAACAGGGACATCTCTGTGATCGTCACCACGGCCATTTCAGGCTGCGGGACTCCGATATCGATCCGATGAAGCGCTTGTCTCCGGATTCCCCGGTGGTGCATGTCAACTGGCACGGCGCCCGGGCCTATGTACGGTGGCGCGCGGATCGCGATGGCAGATGGTGGCGTCTGCCCGACGAGCTGGAGTGGGAGAAGGCGGCGCGTGGGACGGACGGTCGGTCTTTTCCCTGGGGCGATCATCCTGAGTCGACCTGGGCCTGCGTGCTGGAGGCTCACGCAGGGGAGCCCGGACGAATGGATGTGACGACATTCCCGATCGACTGCAGCGTGTACGAGGTGCAGGGGACAGCGGGAAACACTCGAGATTACTGCGATAATCTCTGGACCGCGGACGGCCCTCCAACATTGGCTGGGCGACTCGCTAGGGAGCCTGCACCGGAGGACGGGGACGACTATCGCTCGAGCCGGGGCGGAGCCTGGGCGAGTGTGATCCGTCACTCTCGGGTGGTGGCGCGGTTCGCCAGTCGTCCCGGCATCGGGTTCAGCAATGTGGGCTGTCGCTGCGCCCGCGGTGTCGACAGAGACTGAAGCCGCGCGCAGCCCGGTTCCTTGGCTGTGGCCGGTGGAGCCGTGACTTGCGCAACGGGTGATCGCCGTCGCGCCCGGTCCTGTTTGCGTTGAACCTTGCGATTGGGGGGGGGCACAAATGAGGGACAGATCTCGTGGTATCGCATGGCCCCATCAACCATGGAGATTCAACATGTCCACATCGATCCGCTCGCTCCTCGCGGCGGCTAGTCTCTTTGCCCTATGTCTCATTCCAGCCATGTCAACGGCACAGCTCAGCCCGACCGCCGACGGCTTCAGGCTTGTCAGCTCGAGCGTCGAGATCGGGATCATGGAGGTGACGGGTGCTAGCCCGCCATCAGGGTACGCGGCGAACAGCGAGTACTGGGACTGGGACACCGGCTGGCCGTCCGCGGACTTCAACGTCATCCACGACTCCTCTGCGACGGCCTCATCGTCCGCTGACTACACCGACGACGCTGACTTCCCGTCGGCTGCGAACACCAAGCTGCCGAGATCCATCGGCGCTGGTGACAAGATGTACGCGATCTCGGTGTGCACGGGATCGCCGCCCGACTGCACCGGAGCGGGCTATCTGTGGGTCGAGGACGGCGGGGCCACCCTGCATTGGTATCTGCGCTCCAGCTGGTCCACCGACCGAATCCTCGACGATGTCGAGACCGAGATCGCCCACTTCGACTACCTGACGTCTCCTCCGAACAACAACAGCAACTTCCGATATCTGGAGCTCGATCGCCAATAACGGTCGTCTCGCAGGGGGCTCATCGGGGCGGCTACAGCGGCTGGCTGTAGCCGTCCCAGCCCGAGAGCGGGTAGTTGGCGCCGGTGCTGACCCGCTCAAAGCCGATGACATCGTCGGCCTTGTTGTCTACACGGTTGTAGGTCTCGCCGGAGATCGACTTGTACCACTTGATGTGCTCCACTTCGTTCTGGCCGCTCACGAAGTCGACTACCATGTAGCGGTCGTTACCGTCGGCCTCGAAGTGTCGATCCCCGCTGGGAGATCCGCTGTAGGTGGACCAGGTGGCCTCCGCACCGAGGGTGAAGTCGTGCCGCGCTCCCGCGGTCTGGATGGCCGAGCCGGTGAGGGCAGCCTGACAGCTGCTGTTGCACTCCGAGGAGCTGCACTTGTTGTCGGTGCCGCAGTCGATGTCCGCGCCCTCCACCAAGTTGAAGCTCACGCCGTTGTCGAGGTTCTTGAAGGTCTGGGCGTCGACCTTCCAGTACTCGGTATCGGCGGTGAAGGAGTTGCCGCTCATGGTGACGGTGTCCTCGCCCACGACTGCGATCGTCGCGAAGACCTCGCCGCCGGTCTTCAGCCGG
>PJEL010002563.1_pt1 | contig 16453 bp, 11 predicted proteins | sample 1853271 | NCBI WGS metagenome assembly PJEL01 (sample SAMN08108733, study PRJNA415343) | Invertebrate metagenome, whole genome shotgun sequencing project. | host: Globobulimina | place: Sweden: Gullmar Fjord | collected 2015-08
GCTGAATATCCAAACATCTGACAGAAAGCTGGATTAGCATATGGGAACCGTCGCGTTTCTATATCAACAATTAGTATGCCGTGTATGCTTTTCTCGAACAGCACCCGGAACTTTTCTTCACTCATCTGTAGCTCATCATCTGCCCGCTTGCGCTCAGATTCTGCTTTCTCTAATTCCTGAATCTTTTTTTCTAATTCTTCGTAGATTGGTTTTTCAGACATAAGCATTCCATGTGTCTTTATGATTTGTTCGAATTGCTATTAGTTGCACAATACTAAAATATGCCCAACCTAAACATTTCGATCAGTATTCATGAAAATTAAATTTGATTACCAGAGATAATTGCTTGCCATATTCCGGGCACTTCCAGGATCTTTAAGAACACAGGACGCCTTAAATATTCAGATCGGCACAATAAAAAATAGCTTACAACATATAGCGGTGCAAGACAAATGGAATTTCAGATCCAGTTTTAAACTATATGAGAAAGAGCATTATCAAATTAATCAAGTTTCCATTAAACTTAATTGGAGAGACATTAGATTATGCCCGTTCCCGGTTGGGTGCATATTTCAACTCTTTAATAATTTTTCATACTTTTCTTTACTAAAAAGCATCTTCCTATCTACTATTGCAAATGACAATGCAATGATTTACTAAATCTTACAATAAAGAATGGATTTATCGATTATGAAAGGATGGGCTCCGTTAGTATCTTAAATTTGACAGAGAGCATCGAGGATACTATAATTGAGGGAACTGATGTGAAATAGAAGAGCTTATCAATTTTTTTTTGTGGGGAAGGGGAGAGAATTTATTATGCGAGTCTACTTGCTGATTTTTATTATCTTCTATGGAATCTTCGTACTTGGAGCCACCCACAAAATTCAAGCAGCAACAGTTCAATTAAACATAGCATATGCAGACTCGGAGCAACCGCCTTATATCTATGGGAAAGGTGTTGTCATTCCTGAGGCCCCCGGTGTTGTTGTTGAGATGATCAGGATGCTCCAAGACAGGATTCCCGGAATAGAGCTAAAACTCAGCCGGCTCTCCTGGAAACGGTGTTTAAGCTACTTAAAGGCAGGAAAAGTTGACGGCATCTTCAATGGCAGTTTCTCCCCGGAACGATTAAAAAACGGGGCATATCCTATGAAGAACAGTCAGGTAGATCCCTCCAAGCGGCTTGTGACAATTTCATATGGAATATATGTGCTAAAGAATTCACCAGTATCCTGGGACGGTAAAACACTTAAAAATCTTAACGGTGGGATTGTTGGAGCAAATCGAGGATTTTCGGTTGTACGAATACTTAAAAAAATGGGGGTACCCGTAGAAGAGGTCGAATTTGTGTCCCAGAATTTCTACAAACTCAGTGAAGGACGTATTGCCGCCGTTTTGGCTCAAAACGTTACTGCATTATCCCTCCTGTCGGAAAACCAGAATCGATTTAGTAAAATCGTTCAATTAGAGACTCCCTTCCTCACTAAGCCCTATTTTCTGATGTTAAGCCATCAGCTCTTTAAAACTCATCCAAAAGTTGCCAAACAGATCTGGCCAGCAATTGAAGCAATTCGAAATGAGAACTTTCAAAATCTGATCAAAAAGGACGCAATGAGATTTTCATCACAAAAATGATACTACACCAGGCCCCCCATCAACTTGAGGCCGTCATCAAAACATTTCCGTCCATTTTTTATCCTCTCCGGGCAATTAAAAAGAAACATTAAAAATGGGGAACTGTGTTTTAACTCACTCGGCGACAGAAGATTGGGTCTTACCTTTTTCACTTCAGTTTATTCAAAATCGCAGAAAGTATCTGATAAAAAATAAGGTTCGCCATCGTTTAAGTAAAGACTGTAACAATATCAATGAAAAAAGTAGAGAGGCGAGCCTTTATGATATTATCTGTCAGTAGCGAAATTTCTAATTGAGCGACAACTTCCAAAAGAAGTCAACTCCCTTTAAAAAAAGAGCCTTCCCCCATAATGATAGACACATGTGTCGCACAATTCCTAATTTAAAATATCAAAAAAATAAGAAATGTTAGACTGCTAATTTTGAATACAGGTACTTACCTCAAGGCTATTGCCATCCCTTTCCATTACCAAAAAAAATCATATCCTTTTGGTCAGATGATCTCACTGTTTGATTTGGTCGTTCGACAAAAAAGGAATTCTAAGTTTTCACCCAGCTTTCCAACCCTAAGAACTCAAAAATCCTTGCTGCAAGCTGAATTTTGAATTTACAGAAACAACTATTCCTTGACTGTTTTATTGATTATCAATATATATTGATAATGGTGGCAAGATGCTATGATACAAGTCGTTTACAATCACAAAAGAACTGTAATTTGACAGAATAAAATTGGATTTATCTATGTCTAAAGAGAATAGAACATTTTCAACCCCAATTATTGATAATCAAGAAAATAGAAATTCAAAATTCAAGGCATTGATAAATGCGTCTCCTGATCCCATAGTTATTTATGATACAATAGGAAAAACCACTTACATGAACCCTGCTTTTGAAAAGGTTTATGGGTATACATCGGAAGAATTTATTGGAAAAAAAATAAATTTTGTTCCTGAAGATGAACTTGAAAAAACAGTGGATGCATGGAAGCGGACATTAAATGACGAAAAGGTATATCTTGAAACCCGTCGATACACCAAAGCCGGAAAGATTTTAAACATCCAAATAAGCACTGCAATGATCAGAGACAAAAACCAAAATCACTTAGAGAGTATTGTTATTCATAGGGATATCACACCTCTTAAACAGGCGGAACAGGAAAAAGAAAAATTAATTACTGAATTAATGAAAGCTAAAATTGAGCTTGAAAAACTTGCACGTGTGGACACATTAACCGCTCTTTACAATCGCAGAGTTTTTGATGAAGTATATGAAAAGGAATTTTCGCTTGCACAAAGAATGGGGAATGATTTTTCATTACTGATGATTGATGTGGATTTTTTTAAAAAATTCAATGACAGATATGGACATCAAAAAGGAGATGATTGTCTTCAGGCGATTTCAAGCTGTATGCAAAAAAATGCTCAACGAATTACGGATACCCTGGCAAGATACGGTGGCGAGGAGTTCGCCATTATAATGGTCAATACAAATACAGAGAATGCGCTAATTCTCGCTGAAAGAATCAGAAAAGACGTTGAGGGGCTGTCAATTCCTCATGATGATTCTATCTTTGGCAAGGTAACAATAAGTTTGGGGTTGGCTACAATTGGCAAAGGTGCTGAGATTTCGCACGCTCAATTTTTTGAAAAGGCAGATAATGCTCTTTACAAAGCAAAAGAAACAGGGCGGAATAAAATTGCTAATATTTCATGAGGGGTTGAATAAAAAAACAGCCCCATATTTTCTTCTTCCAGTAGCCGTTTTGGGGCATACCAAACGAGTATAGATACTTGCCTTCAATGTTGATGATCAAAATAATTATTTATTCGAATGATATCCTTGAGACAAATGAGTAATGCCATGGTGTTTATTGATGATATCGGTTCCCACACGTCAAATTTAAAACCTGATCACAAGTTTCAAAAGATATAATCGGTGTTTCGCTTTTGGACAAAAGCGACCATAGTAACGTGTTTTGTGACGTTAACAATTCCTAACAAATCAAATTTCTTCAAGGTGCGTCTTAATGGTATAAAGAGTGATGATACACCTCGAATTTCTACACAGGACTGGAAGATCAAGGAAACGCCCATTAAAGGTTTGATAATCAGAGCTCAAAAAGACCTCAATGCCAATTAATATTTTATAATTTTAACTATTCTTGTAAAAGAATGACTACAATGCCCACCACCTATGTCACGTGTTAAGCAGCTGATTTATACCTTTTACATAATCTTTATTCTGACAGGGCTTTGACAAGTGGTTCATTTGTTTATCTTTCTTCCTCAATATTTCTAAGGATTCCAAAAACTCTATGTTGCCTGAGATAAAAAGTATCGGAATTTTTTTGTTGCTTTCTCGAACATGAATATAAACATCCATTCCACTAGTGCCTCCAGGAAGGATATAGTCCAAACTTATCAAGTCATAATTGTTTCTGTTAAACATCTCAATGGCTACTTTTCCGTTTGGAGCAATATCGACATTATGTTTACAGGGAGCCTGTGAAAGGATTCGGTATTGAACATCAGAAATGGAAGGTTCGTCTTCTACAAGTAAAATTAGTTTCCCGCTATAATTAATTGAAACAGATAATTCCATTTTTTCATCTTTTGTCAGCTCCTTTTTTACGACGGGAAAGCTGACGATAATTTTTGTTCCTGAATCCAGAGTAGACTCAACTTTTATTTTTCCTTTATGCTGCTCAATATATTTTTTTACATTCGATAGGCCATAGCCCGTTCCTTTTATGCCAGTAGCATATAAACCTTTTGTATCCTTACTACCCTTCAGAGTGAAAGCTGGATCAAAAATACTTTCAAGATGCTCTTCTGGAATTCCACATCCATTATCTTCTATTTCAAAACAAATATATTCGGTTTCATGGTATGCCTGAATTATTATACATGGGCTTGCAATTTTACTTGTTGCATGGATTGAATTTTGTATTAAATTCACCATTAAATGTTCAATCATGCCAGGATCTGCTAATAAATCTGGTATTTTTGGTTTATCCTTTCTCCTCAGTTCTACTTCTTCAAGGTCTCTTTTCAAGAGACTTAAAACAAGATCAATTTTTTCACCAAGCTGGAAGAATTCTTGTTTTGGTTCTTGATCTCTCGCAAATGCGACAAGATTTTTCGTTAAATTTTTACCTCGGAGTGTTTGGTTAAATATAATTTCAAGTTGCCTCTTAATATCTGCTTCATTACAATCTAATAAAGCGAGTTCAGCATTACCCATGATACTACCAAGAATATTATTGAAATCATGAGCCATTTTTCCCGCAACCTGCCCAACAAGAGACAATTTTTTTTGTTCTGTGACTAAAAGCAAAGCACATTCTTTTTCGGTTTCTATCTTCTTGCGGTCTGAAATATCTCTCAAAGCTGTAATTCGAAAGGTTTTATTGTTATCATCCATCATTCGTGCCTGAACCTCACAGGGGAATGTTGTCCCATCTTTTCGAAGTGCATCAGCCTCATATGCTATCTCCGATTCTGACATCATATTTTTTAGAACGGCATCTCTATCCTCAGGTATAAACCAATCCACTCCTGATTTGCCTTTTGCCTCTTCCTGTGAATAGCCAAACATCTTTTCAGCTGTTAAATTTTGGTCTAAACAGATCCCTTGTTCTGAGAAAAAGATCGATTCAAACGAGGCATCAGATAGTGCCTTTAATCTTGCTTCAGAATGAAGTAAGTTTTTTTGTGCCGATTTTCTATTCATTATTTCCAGTTCCATGGATTTAAAAAGTTTGACTATAAAAAATCCAAGCGCAACAATCACAAATATAATCAATGAATAAATAATAAATGCTGAAGCGAAAATAGTTCTAACAACTTTTTCTATGAGAACTTGTGCTGATTTTGATGTATTTGTATCTAACGTACCCATAGCTACAAGAATTTCTGTTTGATATGTTTCCAAATCTCTTTTTTGATCGATTAACGCAGCAAATGCTCTTTGATAATTTAAAAGAAGCCCTTTATATTTATAAATCTCTTGGATCGTTTGATCAGCAACGCTTGCAACTTGTGGCTCAGAGGCAGTAATTGTTTGGAATCTCAAAGATAGTTGATCAATTAAAATTATTACAGGTTTAACATCAAAGTTCTTGCTAGTGGAGTAATTTTCAAAATTAATTTTTGTCAAAAGTTTATCTATTTCAAACAAACTTTCTTTATACCCAATTACAAGCATTAGCAGTTGCTCAGCAAATTTTGTATCAACCCCATTTATTGTATCATTAATAAATAATGCCCCTATATGTTCTTCAAGCTTGAGCAACTTCTCCAGAATATTTTCATGGATCATTTCTCTATTTCTAAAAAGGGTGTTGGTCTGTATGTAATGATCTAAATAGTTATTTAAATCATTAGGCATATTTAACAGAATACGTTTCAGATCTTCAGAATTTGTATTTTTCAATATCTTTTTTAATGTGGCTTGAAACTCATCACGCTTTGATTCAATGGATTTGCTTTCACCAAGAGACAGATTATTTAATAAATAGATTTCGGAATAAAGTTTTGCAATTTCGCGACTATTAGAAGAGTTTTCAAGTATCGCTGATATATTTTGGTGTGCCACACTAACCAGCATTTTTTTTACTGCGACATAACTGAATATGCCAATACATGAAATAAGGAAAATCATAATGCCTATCATCACTATTAAATTAGCTGATTTCCTTTTATGAGAAATGGAAAAGTTGTTCAATGTTTACTCCTACTCAGCAGTGGTTATTAATTCTGATCCAAGTATATAGATAGGTTTAGGTTTAATGCCAAACCCTTTCATAATGTCAACGTTGATTACACGTTTTCCCCTGTAATTCTTAGTGATTGGAATATTGCTGATTGCCTTGCCATTCATAGCTTCAAGTAATTTTTTTGCAGCACCTATCCCTTGTTCCTGGCCAGATTTTACCACTGCACATAAAGCTCCGGATTCCACGTGCATATTGTTTGCCCCAACTATAGGTTTTCCAAATGTTCGATTCAAAAACTGAATAACTTCCTTGGTACCAATGAGCTTACCCTCCTCATTCAAGACGCCTTCCAGGCTATCAATAAAGAAAGCATCGCATTCTTTTAATTTATTTCTTTTTTTAATATCATTTAAGGACTCAATCAACTCAAACGTGACAACTTGGACCAAGTATGATCCGGATTCTTCTTCAATTTGTAATTTTAAGGCTTCACCCGAGGGACTTTTTTTGACAATAAATCCGATTTTTTTAATACCCGGTGAGAGCTGCTTAATTAATGCAGCGGATTCTCTAAAATGACCACGTTCAAGCATCCCAGAAACATTTGATGCTGGATATTCATATTTTTTTGCTTCTGCATTCACACCGCAAAACATGACTGGTGTTTTGACTACAGACCTCAAATACGGGACAACAAACATATCCTGAGCATTATCATCCGCGGCTATTACACCATCGTATTTTTTTCCCTTATATAGAGCGTAAGCTTCCTCTGCTTTTTGTTTTCCACCATTAAAATCTATTTTTGTGTTCATAAAAAAATAATCGATGTCACAAGTTGCTCCCAGTACTGAATCAATACCTTCTTTTATCTCCCGACACCATGAATTCACTTCGGGCTTTTCATAACTCATAACGACAAGAACCTCTAGTTTGTCCGCAGTAACAATAGTATTAAAACCTAAAATAATTGTTGCAAATATAACCTGCAATAAAATTTGGATAATATTTTTCAATTCATATTCCTTTAATTACGATTTCGTTAATTATAAATTCATAGAACTGTATGGTATTCATCAAATAAAAAATCAACTCTTACAGAATTATGTATCGTTTACTTTCGAGTGATTATTAGTGTAGGATTTAGGGCATCCATAATAGAATCAAATTACTATTTCTGAAACTTGATTCTTTTTTCATATTTCTAACGAATAATACTATATCATGAGGTTGATAAAATTGGAATAGATTCAACTTAAGACACTCAGGACAACCTATGTTAAAGCTAATTGTTTAAATTTTAATCGATAATGGGGATATCTTTAACAATTTTGCATAATATAAAAAGAATTAAAAAGCAAAAAAACTCACACTCTAATCCCGAATTTCTCGTGAGTCTTTATGGTATTATGTGTGATGATGGAGGCTGAAAATTCACTGTGTATATCTTTTCCAAGTACGCTCTCTCAAAACACCTATCAAATCTGTTTGATTATAGACAGAAGGTTCGCTTTCCCATTTTGTTAGGAAAATCATTTTTTTTTATACATCCTCTGTATCTTTTTCTGCTTTCTTCTCATTTTGAAGAACATGTTGTCCTATCTTTTTTCTTATTTCTTCTAAAACATCACTGATCGTAATCTCTTTTTCTTGTGCTTTTTTCTTGGCCCAATTCATCAGATTCCATAACGTAGCCTTATTCATTCCTTGTGAATAAAGAGCCAAGGAGGTTCCGCACGAACAATTGGAGATTGCCATGGTACCTAACGGTTTTTCCGGTTGCCAATCATCATTTTCAGCATCATAAGATACAGGTTTATCAACATATGTTGTGTTTTTGATAAAATCTGCGTGAGTGTTGAACTGCCTACCGCAACTTGGACAATTTCTTGGAAATTGTTTTGAAATGAATTCTGCTATGGTTTCAATAACTTCTTTTTCTTTCATTTTATTCACTATGAATCCTTGAACAACTTTCACATACTTGCGATCATTAATGGTATTATCAAAAATATCCCGAATTAGAATTTCACCCATCGCTTGAAACACCAGTACACACACAGAGAAGGTAGTAAAATAGAGTCTTTTCATAGACATAACGCTCGCTTTTTGACTACCAAAAAAACCAGATCTAAACTGAGACTTTTTGTCTAAAATATTCAAGAATGCAAATTGAATCCTTAATTATTACTGACCCAGAAAAAGTTAAAAATTGGATAATTAATCATAACTTGGGTATTTCAGGATTTATTGCTTCAAAGGTGAGCACTTCTGAAAAAAATTACCAGTATTTAAGGTAGGAATCAAAAACCAACAATCATAGACCGAAAGCCTATTCATATTATTTAAGTGAATTGTAAACTGCAAATGCCAAATCAGATTTAAGAACTGGTTTAGTTAAAAAAGCCCTAATTCCAAGGGCCTCAGCCTTTTTTTGGTTTATTAATTCACTAAAGCCGGTACACATAATTATAGGAAAATTTGGTTTAAATTCCAATATTTTGCTTACAAATTCTATACCTGTCATTTTCGGCATCGTGAGATCGGTTATGATAAGATCATACTTATTCACATTATGACTGAAATCATCTAAAGCATCCTGTGCATTAATAAAGGGTGTTACATTATAGCCTAAGTTTTCAAGACCTATCTGCATTATTTCTAAAATCGGTTGTTCATCGTCTACAATACAAACATGTTCACTCCCTCTTGGTAGCATTACTTTTTTTGCATGTTCTGAACGTTCTTCATTTAAATCTAATCTTGGGAAATAGACCTGAATGTTTGTTCCTTTTTCGATCTCGCTATAGACCTTAATAATTCCTCCCATATTTTTTACAATTCCATGAACAACTGCTAAACCGAGGCCAGTTCCTTCTCCTTTTGGTTTTGTTGTAAAATATGGATTGAATATTTTCGCAACCGTTTCAGCATCCATTCCATGACCAGTATCGGCGATACTAATAATAATATACGAACCCATATCTAATTCCAACTTGCTAAAGGAAATATCCTCTTCAGTAATGTTGGCACTGGACAAGCTGATGGTTAGCGTCCCGCCTTCATCACCAATAGCATGGTATGCATTAGTGAAAAGATTCATTATAATTTGATGAATTTGGGTAGGATCAGCGAGCAGATGACCGCAGTCAGAATTTATATTTTGTTTAATTTCAATGCTTGATGGGATTGATGCCCTTAACAATTTTAAAGCTTCTTTTATAATTAAGTGTGGTTGAACCGGTTTTGTTTCTATTTCTGACTGCCGGCTAAACAACAGGATCTGATGCACAAGATCCCTGGCCCTTAGCCCTGATTTTATTAATCTCTTCTGCATTGAGTAGGTTCGGCTGTCAGGTTTTAAATCCTCTTGAACCAACTCTCCAAAACCGATAATTGAACTCAATATATTATTAAAATCATGGGCAATGCCCCCTGCTAGAGTACCAATAGCTTCCATTTTTTGAGCTTGTTGAAGCTGATCCTTCATTCTTTTTCGTTGTATAATCTCATTCTCCAACTCTTTTTTGGCTTCAACCAATGACATCTCACGATGTCTGATCTGATCAGCCATTCGATTGAATTCACTTGATATTGAGTCTATCTCTCTTTGCTCATACTCTTTAGTAACCTGATGATAATTACCTGAGGCAATTTCCTTAATACGTTGAATTAGGTCGTTTAATGGTTTTCTCAAATGCGTGTTTAGAACTAATCTGATAGATACAACCAACCCCAATATCATCACGCTTGCCATAAAAATACTGATAAAGAGCAGCTCTTTATTTTTTTGCTTGTAATAGGATGGCTTTAATCCCAGCACAATTTTTCCAACCACCTCATTTCTATGGCGGATATCTACATGATTTTGAATAAGATCTGGTTCATTGGCAGGCTCGGTTTCAAATATAAATTCACCATCTTCATCTAAAATCTTCAGCATCCCAATTTCATCGTTTTTAGCAAAGGATTTACATATTTTTTCAAAGGCACTCCTATCCATGCGCCAGATGGGCAATTCTAAGCTATCCTTCAGGTAAACAAGATATTCTTCCAGCCTCTGCTCGTATTGAAGTTTAGATCTGTGGGAAAGAAACGTATAACTTAAAAAGGTGGTGGAAACCGCAATAACGGATGCAATCACGATAAGATAATATATCAGGATACGGGCGATAGATTTTTTCTTATATGTTTTAAACATCAGTTCTCTGCTATTATTTTTGCTATTGTTCCATCTTCCTTCATCGATTTTATAATAATATTAATTTCTTGGACAAAGTTAAGAGCGGATAACTTTTTAGAATTTGATAATGAAGATATATTATAAATCTAGATTTTTCAAACGATTTCAATAAGAACCGATGATTTCATCTTAAAACAGTCATTTTTACCCCTCCATAAAAGTCAGGGTTACTTAGATCAGCGTTTTATCAAATACCATGCTTTGATGATCATTAAGTTATTCCTTTAAGCAATTTGCTTGTTTTTTATTCAATAGAATACTTTTGCTTCAAAACAGTGATTTCCCCTGAATTTATCATCTCTTGCAAAGCGGTTTTTAATTTATACGGAACTGATCCCGGTACAAGCTCAAATGGAAAATTTTCAGCACTAATCGGCCTTGTTTTGTCAAATAATGAGTTAGGTTGTTCTTGATAATGAGGTGAAAATCTTGAAAACCCTGTATATAATGGTGCAGTATGTGTTTTACAACATTTTTTATGAATTCTAATTCCGAGGTCCTCCATTGAAGTGATATTGTTTTTATTCATATATTCCTCAATTTCTTCTTTAATAATTTTAAAAAAAACTGGGCGTTTCTTGCTAAGCAGTTCTATTGCTTTTTCAATCCTTGCATTTTCGATCTCAAAATATTTTACACCAAAGGCCTGTGCTTGTAGCGGCCAAGAACTCCCTAATTCAACCATCCACTCTAAATTATGGTAATTTATCTCCGAAATTGATGATATTTCCGGAACATCAATGGAGGTAACTCCATAAAAAACTTCAACACGATGTAAGCCATTTGGGAAATAAAATAAAAATTTTGAACGATAGTCTCTAAATTCACCACTGGCATATAGATCGGCTTTACCATTTTCAAGATTACGATACGTACGTTTTTTAGGTGATCGTATCACTTTTAGCTGGAATCCAATTTTTTCCACTGCTCTTTGCATCATGTCAAAATATAATCCAGAATTATCTGGAGCAGGTTGCATATAGGGTGGATTTCCAATGTCTTTATAGACTAATTTTAAAACGTGCTCCTCCGCAGATATACTATTGCTAAAAAAAAACATGACTATTATTAAAATGAGCCGGGTCATTTTTGTCTCCTATAAATTTATTAGAGTGACCTATTTAATATAACTCAAAAGAACTGGACTAAGCAATTTGTAACAATAATTTTGGATGCCAGTATAGAAATTTCCAAGAATCAACTTTAGTTAAAAAATAGTATACTACAAATAGAATGAGCTATTCAACTAAATACATATAGATTGATTCTTCCAATGCTCAACTATTAAAAACATATCAATAAATATTTTGCGTTAAATAAAAAGATCAATAAAGCAAAAAAATCCATACTCTAAGCCAGATTTCCTCGTGAGTACTTATGGTATCATGTGTCACGACAAAAATGTCAAATTGCGCGAGAACTTCCAAAAGAATTAAACGCCTTTATTGACGAAGCCCTCAGAGACACATTATAGACATATTGCGGGGTCTCCTTTTCCTAAGAAATTTTACTGAAAATTCAATTTTTTCTACTCAGAAGTTGAAAGCACTTCTCGGATCGTTTTAGACAATTCTTTTTTTAGTATTGGCTTTGTTAAAAATCCTTTTATACCTAAAGCATGTGCTTTTTCTTGAGTGATTACTGCGCTAAATCCGGTGCATAGAATCACTGGCATATTCGGACGGACGGCAAACATTTGCTTTATCATTTCCAATCCGGTCATGTGCGGCATTGTCATATCAGTGATTACCAAATCAAACCTGTTTGGATCAGATTGAAATGTTTCGAGAGCTTCCTGACTGCTCATAAAATCAGAGATTTCATATCCAAGGCTTCCCAACAACATTTTTGTCATATCTAAAATAGCTTTCTCATCATCAACAATGAGAATTCGTTCTTTCCCCGTAGGAAGAGGCTCTTCTCTTTGTACTGCTAAGGTATCGATTTCACTTTCAAGCCGTGGAAAATAAATATTTACAGATGTTCCTTCTCCTGGTTCACTATAGAATTTTATTTGGCCACCAAAACTCTTAACAATACCAAGCACAACTGAAAGTCCGAGCCCGGTTCCTTCACCTTTCGACTTGGTTGTAAAATAGGGATCAAAAATCTTATCCATTGTCGCTTGAGTCATACCATGACCAGTGTCACTAATCTCTATCTTGATATATTCGCCTGGATCTAATTGTAGGTTTTCAAAAGCCACATCTTCTATAGTAATTTCAACTTTTGAAAGGCTTACTCCTAATACACCGCCAGAATTTCTCATAGCATGATTTGCATTGGTGCATACATTCATAATGATCTGATGCATCTGGGTTAGGTCAGCAAGAATACTTCCACAACTTGTGCTTATATTCTCTCGAAATTCAATGGTTGTGGGGATTGAAGATCTTAAAAGCTTGAGTGCTTCTTTTATAATTAGATGGGGTTGAATAGGTTTCAGCTCATAGTCTGTCTGTCTACTGAATAAAAGGATTTGTTGAACAAGATCCTTGGCTCTTAATCCTGCCTTCATAATCTGTTGCTGATATCCAAAATCAGTGCTATCCGGCGGCAAACTATCTTCTAAAATTTCAGCAAATCCTAAAATCGGACTTAATATGTTGTTAAAATCATGTGCTATACCGCCAGCGAGTGTGCCTATTGCTTCCATTTTTTGGGCTTGTCGAAGCTGGACTTCAAGTTTTCTCTTTTCTTCAGCGGTCTTTTTTCTATAAGTGATATCACGCACCAAAGTTAAGATGGATTTTTGATCTTCATGTTCAATCACACCTAATCGGAGCTCTACAGGAAAAATAGTTCCATCTTTTCTTTTATGTTGGCCTTCAAGAGTAATGGGTTGACCTTGAGTCAGAGAATCCCATTGCATTCGTATTTCATCTGCATTCATAGGTCCTGTCTCTATTTCGAATATCGACATTTTTAATAGTTCGGAGGCTCTGTACCCCAATGTATTACAGGCCTGTTGATTAGCCATCAAAATGTGACCCTGGGAATCATGCACAAACACTGCATCAGCAGCATGATCAATCAATATCCGAAACTGTTCTCTACTTTTCTTTAATTCGTGTGTCCGGTCATCAACGGCAAGTTTCAATCTTTTATTGTGAAACACCAATAACATATAAAAAATTATAAAAAGAGCAAATAATGGTGCAATGATTTTGACAAAAAATATCCAATCAAACTGTTTCTTGATAACTGTCTTTTCTTTTACAAGTGAGAGCCATCTGTTTTGTATCTCTTCCTTCTCCTTTTTGCTGAGGCTCAAAATGGCTTTATTTAAAACACTCAGCATTACAGGATCATTATTTCTAAGCCCCAGGCGAGAAATACCCACAACATCATCGTAGTGAATAAGGTTAATTTTGAGGTTGGCAAAATTGTAGTTAGCGATGAGATGACCCAAGACTGTTACATCGTCAAACACACCGAAAACTTCACCCTTGATAACTTTTTCAAGGCCTTGTTCAAGGGTTTCAATAGGAATAATTTCAGCCTCAGTTTTATTCTTTAGCAACTCCAGATGAGATGAATTATTTTTAACGCAGACTCTTTTTCCTGAAAGATCAGTAATAGACTCAAGCACTATAGCCCCTTTTTCAGTAACGATTCCAGTGGGAAGTGTAATATAAGGCACTGTGAAATTGAGGTGGGCCTTCCTTTCTTCAGTGGCATCCGCGTTGACGACGCCATCCACTTCATGACCGAGTGCCCGTTTGATTGCGATTGACCAAATTGAGCCCTTGTAATCCACTTTTAAACCTGCTTTTTTTATAAAAGCGTTGATGAAATCCACGGACAATCCCGTCATTTTTCCTTCTTCATCCTCAAAATTAAGTGGGGGATAGGTATTATCCACTGCCAGGATGATCTCTGGATGATTCGCGATCCAGGCTCTTTCTTCAGGTGTGAATGTAATATTCTCAGAAGCGGATGTTGAAGGAGCGAAGGCTATAATAAAAAGAAGCACGTATACAATCCATGAGGATAATTTCATATAAATTCGCCTTTATATTTTAAAATCATATGATTCGATGTGGTATACAAGTTTAGTGGCTAACCTTTGTAAAGAAATTATCATTGTTTCTGTCGCACTACTCTTTTGAACTGTTCAATAAATGTATAAACTTATATTATGAGTGTATCTCATAATGCGCGGCTATTCAAATAGTGGATAACAATATAAATAACAAAAACCGAATAGGAGGAGTGTTGTTTTAAAAATTGAAGGGAAATAATTGTTGACTTTCTCCTGGTGCTCTTTGTGTCCGGTTTTCTGGGGGAGGATCAACATTCGATATTGTCCGCCAGTGTCAATTTTTATATGATTAAATATCTTAAAAATCATCCTCGCCATCAGAAAGAATTACTTGATCGGGTCCGATTTTTTACGTGAATGAGTCGACATCTTTTTATTTCAAACTAATTATTTTCCCCTCTTTTAATTTTCTATTTTTTCAAGGCCTGTAATCTCATTGGCACTTAAAACTTTATCAATATCCAGCAAAATCTTAACTCCACCTTCCATTTTGGCCATACCCATTATGTATTCTGTATTCAGATTTGAGCCAAATGTAGGTGTTTCTTCAATATCGGTTTCTTTTATGTTTAATACTTCAGAAACCGAATCAACCACGATTCCAATAAGAACAGTGGCAGCCTCTGTTTCAATCTCTACAACGATGATACATGTCCGGTCTGAATAGGGGATGGATTCCATGGCAAATTTTAATCTCAAATCCATAACCGGGATTACTTTTCCCCGTAAATTGATAACTCCTTTTACAAACTCAGGTGTTCGAGGGACCGAGGTTATCGCCATCATACCGATAATCTCTTTGACTTTCAGAATACCAATCCCGTATTCTTCTTCTTGCAGGCTGAAGGTCAGGTATTTACCTGTTTTAATTATAGTCGATTTAATTGCCTGATCCATTGCTGCAGTTTCAGTTTCCATTCTTGATGCCCTCCAATTTTTTCAGATTCTTACTCAAATTTCTTATATAATTAAAAATCTTTGAAATTATCATCATCAAAAGGAATCACCTGGTCAGGTCGGACTTCCTTGCTGGATTGAGTTAATATTTTTTTATTTTCAGTTTGGCTGTGTTTTGATTGAGATGAGAACGTTCTTATATCTTTATGAACACCAGGTGATCGACCATTTCTCTTTGTAACAAGTGCGGCAAGATCCCATACATATTCTTTCAGCTGTTCTGCCTGGGCATTCATTTCTTCGGATGCCGAGGCTGACTCTTCAGCATTGGCCGCATTCTGCTGAACTACTTTATCCATTTCTGTAATGGTAGTATTCACCTGGTCAATACCGCTTGACTGTTCTTTTGATGCCTCTGAAATTTCAGCAACTAAATCGCCGACTTTCCCGGCGCTCTCAGCAACTTGACCAAATGCCTCATTGGTGGATGAAACAAGTTCTGATCCTTGAGTGACTTTTTTTACGGTTCCTTCTATTAATTGGGCAGTATCTTTTGCTGCATCAGCAGCTCTCATGGCAAGGTTCCTTACTTCATCCGCCACAACAGCAAACCCGGCTCCGGCTTCTCCAGCCCGTGCCGCTTCTACAGCTGCGTTGAGAGCAAGAAGATTAGTTTGAAAGGCGATTTCATCAATGGTTTTAATAATTTTTGATGTTTCCTCACTGGCCTTTGAAATGTCATCCATGGAATGGGTTAGCTCTTTCATGGAGTCATTTGCCTTGCTAACAATTTGGTTGGCCTCTTTCATCAGGTTATCGGCATGACTCGCATTTTCTGAGTTTTTTGCTGTCATGGAAGCCACCTCCTCCATGGATGCGGATGTTTCCTCCACGGATGCCGCCTGTTGGGAAG
>PJEL010002564.1_pt1 | contig 16452 bp, 11 predicted proteins | sample 1853271 | NCBI WGS metagenome assembly PJEL01 (sample SAMN08108733, study PRJNA415343) | Invertebrate metagenome, whole genome shotgun sequencing project. | host: Globobulimina | place: Sweden: Gullmar Fjord | collected 2015-08
TTGTGCCCTCGCTTCTCAAGCTCATTACTGATTCCCCGAACCTTCTCGAAATCCTTATTCGAATGCGAAAGGAATATCCATGCACCTTGGTCTGGACAATTCATAATATAGTCTCCTAAAAATGATTGCTTTCTGTTTGATATTTATGCATTTCAGAAGGCACCATAATCTTTTCAATGCTGACTAACGCATTATAGCTGACTAATAGCATTATGAAAACAATAAAGTGCATCCGTCTTTGCGTAAACAATTCGCGATCAACTCCTGCATCATGCGTGAAGGATGCGCGGTCCGGAATCATATAAAACCTCCCCAGATAAACATATCCACTGTCATTAAATATTTTCCGCTTTTCTAAGAAATTAATTTCTTCAATTAACCCTCTATTTTCATTCAACATTTTCAATAAACAGCAAAACCCTGAAGTGCAGCTCTGCACTCTTCTCTGACTTCCTGTAATAAGTGGCACTTTTCTTGCTCTATATAAGACAGCCCTGAAGTTAAACACTCTGAAAACATACGAGGTAATTACAAATGAGATATTTGATCACCATTCAGGAGTTCAGTTCACTTTCGGCAATTTTGAATTTTCAGCTTTCAGGGACACCAATTAACTGGAGCGGCATATTATCTATCATATGCAAAGCAAGGCTAAGCCCCTGGGCCGAAGAATATTTGATAAATACTCTTAAATACCTTTGGGACGCTTACCACCAGCAAAAGAGAAAACTTGGGCCTTTTGCAGTCCTGCATCCCATCAGAACCGCTGCCTTACTTGCCAAGGCCCATGGCACCCCTATTATTCTTGATCTGCTCACCACACTATTACACGACAAGGATGAAGATATCACTGCTGACAAATACTGTAAAGAGGACTGGGAAAAGCTGGAGCGATCATATCAAGAGCTTATCGATGGAATAGACAGTAATGAAAACTGGTTCTTGAATGAGCGGATATATTTTCTTTCAAGGCAGCCTGATGAAAAATACCATGAATACCTTATCAAGCTCATCTCCCAGTCAAGGAATACACCTGAACTACTAAAGGTCAAGCTTGCCGACAGATTGGACAATACGCTGGATCTTCGAATGGACCTATATGAAGACACATCATCTACAGATTGCTGTCAGTTAATATTTGAAGCCCTTTTCGTAGATACATATAGGGGGCCTGTCAAAAACCACCATAATCACATGGAACGAAAGATCAACGGTGCGAGCCGCCTGTATGAACTCTTCAAGAATGCCGTCTTCCTGTCCATGCTGCGTTCGGAAAATATCGAATTAGACAAACCCGCCCGTAAATTATTTGAGACACTGGCTGTTGCGAGCATCAATGAAGCCCAGAATATCATGCTCCATATCTTCAACTACCACATGAGAGATACAGAAAAACATAAAGAGTTGCTCCTGGATGTAATGAATTACCGTAATGACGGCGGCCTTCTCCGTGTTACTGCCAATGGAAAACACAAACTTGACGGCCTCTTTTTACACACCTTTGATTATAAGGATAAAGGTGAGTTAAAGAAAAAACTGAATGCTCTATATAGTGATAAAGAGCTTATGGTTGAGGCGGCTGTTGCATTTGCAGCAATATTCTCCAGTTTCCTCAATGACAACACTTTTAAAATTGAAGGCATTACGGCTGATGGAATTCAGCCGATGTCAGGGTAAATAAAACGGTGTAAATTTGTAACAGAAAGCATCCGATTGGACAGAAATCACAGGAAAGGCTAGTAACTAAAAGAAAGCTAAAAAGCTTTATAAATCAGTAAATTAGATGTAAACCCAGGCCAGAGACCAATTTTTTAAAAACGCCAAAATCGAATTTAGTAATCCTCCCTTCGGGAATCTTACAATGTAGGGAATCAGCATTTATTACATTCGCTCGCGTTGCTTACTGAGCATTCAAAGTCCCTTGCGTCTACCAATTCCGCCACTCCGGCATTATTGATAATCAATAATTCTCTACTGCCTACGGGTATTTATTATACATCACTAAAGCAGAATTGTAACAATGAGAAATCAGATAAGCTGCATATGCTTAAGCAGCCATCTTGCTGCCTTCTCTTTCCTCTCTCCTGACCGGAAGGATTCAATAGCATTAAGAAAGCTTTTGTCTGACGATATGCCCTGCAGTTTATTGATGACCCTGGGCAGGGCCGGGAAGCGTACCAGCACATCTTCTGTAATTACTGCGGAATAATGGCTTGAAACGCCATCAACAGGTAAAGTTCCCATTGGCTTAAGCCAAATAAGACTGAACCTATCCCTGAAACCATCTTTAGATATATCATAATCATTTATACCGCCTGTGGGCTTGCTTGACCCCAACATGATCAATGCATGGGCTGTGTTTTCAACAACTATGTTAACTTTGCCCTCTTCTACCGCTTCGTACATGCCTTTATAATCTTCATACGCTTTCACATTGACCGTTGTGCCGGTTCTCTCATTTATCAGAACAGCGATAAGCTCTGCAAAGAATACATCATTGGGAGTTTCAACGATACCGAGGTGGATTATCCTGCCGACGCATGCCTCTGATGATTGAAGCAGAGGCATAATAAGAACAAATATCAGCACAGGGATGATACGCTTCATGGCCGCCCTTCCTTTTCCCTGGTTATCACCAGATCAACCTCTGTCATCTCTGAGACAGCATTTACTTTTGTCTGAATACCAAGGCCTTCATCAGGGGGGAAAGAAGAGGCATACCCTATGAAATAATCTCCCTCAGGAAGAAAAAGTTTGTATGTGCCGCTGTCATCTGTCCATTCCGATATATACTCTGGAATGCCGTCAATATCACTACGGCTGTCTGCGAATGCATAATGATCTGTTACAGAAATGCCGGAACTGTCCATCACCCTTCCCTGGATAACAACATAGTCCTCTCTTGTCTTTTTGGTCATCCTGGCAGCATCCATCAGGTCGGCAACTATAAAGTCCATTGACCGCTCTTTGCCTGAGCTAAGCTCAACTTCAACAGGTTCTCCTGAGTGTTTATCACCCGGCTTTAGCGGCCCATATTTTTCACCGCTCCTCTGTCTGGCTACTGCACGATATGTGCCGGGAAGAACGGTAAGGTTGAAACGGCCCTCTGAATCAGTCTTTGGAGATATAAAATCAGCCGGCCTTCTCGTATCTTCAGAAGCATAAACAAATATCTCCACCCCTTTCACAGGGATGCCCTCAACATCAAAAACACGGCCCTTCAAAACAGTCTTCTCCAGTGCTGAAGCATATCCTGCAATCAGTGCGGGGATCAAAAGAATAAGTATGAGCTTAAAAGAGGAATTGATAACTTTTTGATAACGCATAAGCACTCCGGACAAATCTTGCTGCATAACTACCCAGACCCTATTTGGAATGGGCGACAGGTTCAGTCAGAACAGGTTCAAACAGCACCTTCCCTACCCCCGGCTCTCTTCTGCCGTCAAAGATAGTATCTTCAGGACTCGCTGTCCCCCACCAGTTCTCACGGGCATCAACATCTTCAAGATCAAAATCACCGACCCTGATATTGTACCGGCTGTTAGAGCTTATATTGTTTTTTCTGATCGTAAGCCCCCCGCCCTTCTCCCGTACAAATATGCCTGTTTCATTCTTTATTATATCATTTCCGATTATGGAGGCTGTCCCGCGGAATATCCTCATGCCTATGGTGTTGTCAGCAATAACAGAGTTGCTGATCTCAAGAGGGCCGCTCCTGAACCTTATTCCTCCGTAATTGTTCCTGATATTACAATTGTTAATAGGCAGCGAAGTGAAGTGGCTGTGCAAAGCCCACTCGGCACCCTGTATATTACAATGTGAGAAGATGCTGCCGTCAGCATGTTCAAGCAGTATCTCGCCCCATCTCTCTTCAGCCGCATCACTAATTGAATTGAAATATATTATATTTTTCTTGTTTCCTCTAGCGATTATCTTACCTCCTGACACCTTAATGCCTTTCCCCTTTGCAATAGCAATCTCCGTCCCGGGGACTATCTTCAGTTCACCGCTTTCAGATACGGTTACCGACTCACTAAGCAGTATCCTGTCACGCCATTTAATTTTTGAGTTGATAATATTTATCGGCCATTCATAAAGAATGGGCGTGTTTCTTACAGGGGAATACATGACCTCTCCCACCATCTCATCATCAGACCTGTCAAAGACCGCCTTATCCACAGAGCCGTCTCCCCACCAGTTCATAGGGGCTTCTATGTCTGAACTGCTCTCATTTTCAATGGCATACATCCTATTACCTGAGATAGAGTTCTCTGTTATCAAACCTGAAAAGGCCTGAATCCCGATTCCCCTTTCGCCGTTATCCGAAATATTGTTACCCTTTATAACTGCACCGACTGATAGCAAACTGACCCCACTGAAGCCGTTACCCTGCAGATAATTGCCATTGATCTCAATATTGTCACTGTCACGCAAAGAGATGCCGGTCTCAAGATTATTGGATATAACATTTCTATTGAACTTACCAAAATAAGTATCGCTCACCATTATCCCGAACCTGTTGCAGCTGACAAGATTATCATAAATATTATTTGTCCCCTCTCTTATCTTTAAGCCGTCCAGCATGTTTCCGCTTATACTGTTCTCATATGCTGTGAGGCTTGCACGAAAGAAGTTGACACCGTTTATATTATTGAGGATATAGTTCTTATAAAAACTGATCTCTGAATCTCTCGCCTTTACACCATTCTTATTATTGTAAATATAATTGCCCCTCAGCTCTACTGATGACTCCTGGAACTGTATGGCGGTGTAGTTATTCTTAAGCACAGAACTGTTCACCATCACATTGGAGAAATGGAAGTGAAGCCCCCTGTATGCATCCTGTATCTGTGCAAACTCGATCAGGCTGCGGGCGCCGTCGCTGTTCAATATATTTATCGCATCCCAGTCTCCAGCACGCCTGTTAAGTTCAGCAGACCTGAAGATAATAGGATTCTCTCTGGTTCCTTTTGCAATAAGAACACCCTGCATAAGCAGGCCGTTCTCACCTATACCGTCACCATTTGTATCCTTCCTTCTGAACTCAACCAAAGTTCCCGGCATTATAATAAGCCTGGTGTCTTGAGGAACCCTGATAATACCGCCTATCTCTATCCTTCCGCTCCATATAGTGTCTTCAAGCAGCACTTCGTCACCATATTTCATGGATAGAGATTTTTCAGGCACAGGGTAATCCATCATAAGGAGCTTGCTGTCTCCCTGGCAGGCCTTGTCGCCGGCGGCATAAATACTTTTAGAAGATACACCCTTGAGAACCTTATGAAGACCGTTCTTCTTATCCTCACCATAGAGATATATATCCTTCTTCTCATTATCCCTGACAGAAACATTACTGTAGCCTGTCCTTGAGCCGGACAGTTCAAAGATGCCATACCTGTTACCGGAAATCTCAGTATCTGATATCTTAAGTACTGCATCACCATAGGCTACAACACCATATCTATTGTTAATCACCTGTGATCTCATTACTGTGGCAGACCCACTTATGATCTGAAGGCCTGTCTCTGCATTCATGATCAATGAAGAGCCGAGAAAGGCAGCTCCTCCATCAATTATTATCCCTGACCACTGAGACTGTGCATCTGTTCCATCTACACGAAACACAACTCTTGAATCAGCTTCACCCTCTGCGTCAAGCCTTCCCCTCACCGTGATCTCTGTCATGGATGAAAGATACTCAGGATCTGTCCTTGTCCTGTCGGAAGGCTGCACATTTATTACAGTGCTGGGCATGATCGTAAGGGTGACCCCTTCAGGTATAAGAAGGTCATCATCAAGCGTGACCTCACCCCTCCAAACGGTATCGGCACTTAGTATCTCTCCTGCAGACACTGGCAAAAGGCCAAAGGCAACGATAGATATAATCAGGAAATTGACTATGAATTTGATCATGGTCTGAATTCGTTCATCCTATAATAATGCTCACTTCTTTTTCCTGGGGGCAAACATCTGGGGCATAAAGAATGTATCATACTTCTCTATCATATTCGGTATCTCTGATGAAGAAAGCTGGATTGCTCTGGTCTCTGAGAACCCCAGCTCTTCAAAAGCCATATACCCACGGTCCTTGTGACAATCAAGGCATACTATCGGGTTCTTTGATAAGTTATGCTCATGAACCTTCTTGACCTCAGCCAGCTGGTCAGGTGTATAGGTCTCCTGGAACTCCAGGTACTCCTGCGAAAATTTCTCGCCTACATACTCGTCAAGCCTTACAACATCTCCATCCACCTTCTTCACAGGTACTATCTTTGCCTGATATTTACCCTGTTCTCCTCTGGCATGATTTGCAAGCTTGCCTGTTTTAAGGTCAGCCCATGCAAAAAAGAAATCCTGGTCATCAGACACCTTGCGTATGTGGCATACCTCGCATGCCATAAAACCATTATGCAGATTTGTGAACGAACGGGTCTTCTTATTCTTGCTGTGTGGATATGTTCCATGGCACTTGAGACATAGTGGCGGGTCGGTCTCCAGCTCATGGATCATGCGCTCAATATATTCATCAGTGATATGAAAATGGCCATGCGGGATCGGATTGCTATGCTGCTCGATCTTCTTTATCATCTCCTCCTTGCCTGTAAGGTCCCTGACCGTCTCAACAACTTTCGGATGCATCTTGAAAAACTCCGGGACATAGACCAAGTGAGGGAAGTAGGCCAGCTGGAGCAGCCAGATGCAGAATATGACAATAGGCCCGATATAGGCCGCCTTTGCCATAAATAAAAGCACTCTCTTTATCAGGCCAGCATCTTTTTCAGTAGACATTTTTCACCATCGTAATATCCTAAGTTCAGCTTTCTTTCTTCTTAATATATATATCCCTGAGCCTGGGATCATCCATGATCTTTTTATAGTGCAGGGGGTACTCTTCTTTCATCTCATCCTTATCTATAACACCGGTGATCCAGAGGTTATCTATCGGGAACTTATGGGGCCTGAGGTGCACCTCAAATAAATGCCATACAATTATCGCAAGACAGGCAAGTATGGCTTCCATGCCATGAACGATCACAGCTACATCAAGAAAGAATTTGTCCCATTTATATTCAGTCCAGAGCATCGCGCCTGTGACAGACATAAGGAATGTACCTACAAAAAGCGAGAAATATTCCATCTTATGTTTATAGCAGAACCTGTCAAATTCAGGCGGTGCTTCTCTCCTGCCGATAAAGTAGAGCATATTGTTATACAGATCCCTGAAATCCCCAAACCTTAACATCATATCCCTTATCCATCTGCGTCCAGGTTCCCTGAAAAGTATATAAAAGAGATGATAGACACTCACCATGATCATGGCTACACCCGCAACACGATGCAGTATCTTCCTTACAAAGAAGACCGACTCACCTGCTCCCCCCAAAACTATCACAACCTCTTCAGGTGTCTTAACCATAAAACCTGTAACCATCAGGACAAAGAAGGAGACGAGAAATATCATATGCTGTACTCTTTCTGAAAGATTCAGGCGTATAAAGCATATCTTTCCGGCTTCATCTACCCGCCTCTCAATTGTCCTTCTGTCAGTTTTATGTCTGTGCTCTTCCATAGCTGATCAATGCCCTTTATGTTTTTTTCTGGCCCGCCTGTATTCAAGCAGCTGATGGAGGATCATAAAGCCTATAACACCCCCTATCAGAATCTTGTAAAACAGTTTTATTATTTCAAGTATGTAATAAGTAAGTACCTCATCCTCCACAAGGCCCTCTTTTGTCCTTGTAAGCATAAGCGACTTGAACCTCTGCCCTGCGTCCATTACACTCTCCTTTGTTAAGAGCTGGGCCTTCATTCCATATGCATGTATCTTCCCCTCGGCAAAATCCGGTGTAGCATCCGGGTGACATGTCTGCGCCCCTCCCTTACCGCTGCATGTCTTGACCCTCTGAAGAATATGAATAGATGAAAAAGGATCGGAGTCAGGACGCATATCATGAGAGGAGTAGCCTGCAGGCACGTGGCAGCTTATACAGTCCGGTGCATCCTTGACCCCGTACTTTATCATCTCCCAGTGGAATGTATCCTTCAGTGTATCAATACTCTCAATGTCATGGCGTGCCATCATATCACCATCTTTATGGCAGCTTGCACATAACTCTATGATCTTCCTCTGGGTTCTTCTGGCCCAGACATGGCGTATATCAGTCTCTTTGGAGAGCGCCTTTATGTTAGATTTATCAAGAGCCCCGGGAAGCGTATTATCATGGCAGTACTGACACGTTGGAAAATCCTCAGGAAACGGTTTAGGGTTTTCTACAGGCCCTTTGCCATGAACACTCGTATCATATTTTTCACTCATATCTGTATGGGAGTATTTCTGGCCTTTGGTGGAATCAAGCATATGACACCTTTGGGCACAATCTACATTACCAGTGTCTGAGTGGGGTATCCTGTCGAGTCCGCTGTGACACTCTGTACATAGAATCGGGCTATGGACAGAGGCGCCGTAACTTCCAGCATCAATATAGAAGACCCTCTTTTCTCCAGTCTCATCATCATACCGGCCCATGCTCGGAAACCTGTGACATAACAGACAGTTTTCAGGGTCAGTAAATTGAGCAGGCGCAATGCCTGAAAAGAGCAGAAGAAAAGATGCAGTTAATATGTATATTTTTATAAAATATAAAAGAACAGGCTGTTTCAAAAATATTATCCTTTTGAAGAGAAGAAAAGCGTCCGTGCTGTTGTATTATAACCCTTACGTTCAGCCTGCTTCAATGATACCTGCAGTGACAATATCTAACAGATCACCTGGATCAACAGCTAATAGATATGAACCGAAACCCCTTAAATGACAGTCACTATCAGCACGGGTGAACAGAAGTGCTGCCGACTATTGCGGGTGAAACATATTTTGTTTTTTTCATGACGGCCTCCTTTATTGCAGCTATCGGCTATTCCTCTTCATCTCTTCCTTCATCTGCTTCAAGAGCTTCTCTCTCAACTCTTCAACAGATTCTTCCTTTATCTCCTGCCCCCGTGGGCCTCTCTGAACATGCTTAACGATCTTGACATCAACCCCTTCCGTCACCTCTCCTGCTTTGACTTCAACTGCAGCCGGCTTCTCTTCACCATAATTACCCATAACAGCACCAGGCACAGGTGGCCCTCCGCCATAGAGGTCCCTGACCCTGAGGTAATAATTTCCTCCGCCGCTGACATTGATCATGTACCTGCCGTCCTTGCCGGTCCTGTATGAGGTGAAGGGAGGAAGCCCGGTCATTGTTTCAGTAAAGTAAGCAAAGACAATTGCCCCCTCAACAGGGTTACCGTTAAGATCATAAATAGTCCCTGATATTCCCGGGGTCCCCGCAGGAACGGCCCTCTTAAAAGGCACAGCCTCTGATATAACACCTACGCTCATGCTTCTGCCGTTCTCTATCATATATACCAGCGGAACCCCTTCATTGTCCTGACTAATAAAGAAGTAGTCACCATCCCGCGGAGGGCCGATCACCTCGCCTGAAAGCCTCTTTATTGCAGCCAGGAAATATTTTCCCACAGGAAGAACAAGGCGGAATTTCCCTTCAGCATCAAGATCAGACACCTCATCAGGTATCCTCAGATATCTGTTAGGGTCAGGAACAGGCCCTTCATCGGCCTTAAAGAATACCACCATACCGTTAGAGAGCGGACCGCCCTCCTTGATCATAACCTGCCCGGATATCCACCCGGTCTCAACCACCTCAGCATATAGAGGGGCTGCAGAAACTGCTAAAACCATCACTATAAGCAGAATAAATCTTTTCATCACTTTACCCCCCCCTTCTCACGCCCGCATCATTAACAGGTAAACTTAAGTACGGCCTGAATAATATATCCCCTAATGTGCTGTCCATCTTACTGTCATATATGGTTTCTGATACAGCATCCGCATCTGCGGCACCCCACCAGTTATCCTTCAATAATATATTATAACCCTGCCTCTCTCCGAGCCTGTAATTATATTCATAATTATATGAAATATTATTACTCCTTACAACAGGCTGATGCTCATGAAACACTTCTTTCTTCTCAAAGGTCTCAGAGAAATCCACAATACTCTGATTTGAGGGGACATGAAACACACCGACCCTATTATCTTTTATGTTGTTTTTCTCGATAATTACAGGGCCCTCAAGCCTTGTAAACCTGATTCCGTAAGAATTGCCGGTGATATCATTATGACTGATATCAAGTTCGGTCCTGCCGAACCTTATCCCCTCATGGTTATTAGTAAATACTGAGTCACTGATGGCCGCCCTGGAAAAATGCACCTGTACCCCGGTAAACGCATGCTCAAACCTGCAGTATCTGATAACATTATTATCAGCCGAAGCAAAGAAGATCAGGTATGACCAGTCCATCTTTGACGGTTCAGGCTCTGCAGAGACAAACGATATCATACTGTCAGGTTCTCCCTCAGCTACCAGCCTGCCGCTCACCTTTATCTTCCCGTCACCGACACCATCACCATTCCTGTCAATGTTTCTGAACTTTACTACCGTCCCCGGAGAGATAGTAAGAGTCGCACCCCTTGCAACATGCACCAGCCCGTCAATGATTATCTCCCCGCTCCATACAGTGTCACTGCTCAACACAGTATCCTCTTTGAAGTGATGGTCTTTTATATATTCATCTTCAGCACACAGCTCTTTCTTTTTTGCTTTTCTCCCTGCCATGACCCTGCTGACATTCATATCGATATTTTCTTGAGGTTTATCAGCAACTAATATAGAATGATTTGCTGCGCCTTCATACAGGCCGTAATATTCGCCTTTCTTCGGAGCCTCACCTATAAGCTCCCTTGCCACAAGATGAAAGGTTCCTTTATCTGTGATATCCATGGAGTAGTACCCATTGCTGTCGGTCCTGACCATATACTCCGGCATCGTCCTGACATAGAGCATCTGAAACATATTGTCAGGCATCCCCTTATATGCCTTAACATACATGTCAGGCATAGGCCTGCCTTTGAGGTTAAGTACCCTGCCTGATATTTTTACAGAATCGGTTCTTGCATACAGTTTCTTCTCTCTGAACCTTACACTCCCTTCACCTGACTTCTTAACTAGTATGCTCGGATAAACCTCTGCATCAAGAAAGGCATCCAGGTCGTCCTTTGGATAACAGGGAAGATCCATATATGTCTCCTGTAATTCGAGAACCTTCACAGGGCCTCCCGGAAAATAACAGAAGAGGTCTCCTTTTACCAAAGGCCGCATGCCTGTGAAGCCCTTCCTCTTTCTTGCTATTACCACATACTCCCCCGGTTCCGGATCCATCCTGAACCCTCCATCACTATCCGTTGTACTGGTAAAGAACCCCATACCCCTGAATGTTATGTCATTTACGGAATATACTGATACCTGGGCACCAGCTACAGGCTCACCCCTGAAGGTAACCCTGCCTCTGAGACTGTTAGAGACAAGTTTGTTAAAGAGAACATTCTTTACAGGCAATACCATAAAAGGTATCCACAGATCATTATCTTCAACCGTGATCGGATTTGCACCGTGAAAAGAATAATATTCCCCTTCCTTATCCGCTCCTGAAGCTGAAAGGTAGTAAATACCCGGCGAGAGGTCAAGGCGGTAGAAACCCCTCCTGTCACCTGAGACAGATATGGATGCAGGAGCGCCGTCCCGCATCTCAGTAAAGCTTCTGTATGCAGAGACATGTGATTCCACAAGCGGCCCTTTCTCGGTAAGAATGATGCCATCTATAAGAGCCGCATATGAAAATACAGGCGCAGTAAAGATAAATAATACTATGAGAGAAAAAGTTTTAAAATTGATCATATTAGAAATAATACCATTAACATACATGGTTCATATACTAGATGTTCTTAAACACAGGCTTGAAAAACAAAAAAGCGGGATGCCTTCATAAAAGAAGAGATCCCGCTTTCAAAGAACTGCTCCCTTACAACCCTAACAGGGATGAACAGAAGCTTTTCCAACTATCTTCGGCGCTACGTACCTCTTCTTCATCTTATACCTCCTAATAGCAAGTATCATCTCCCTCCTGCCATGCAGGGGTTGTCACATTAGCTTCATTGCTGTAGGGTGACATATCCGTTCCTTTGAACGCCCTCACCCTGTATGTATAATCTCCTTCAGGATTATTACTCAATGTATCTGTATATGTCGTCACATCCTGCCCGAGAGTCGCTACTGTAATAAAACCTCCGTTAAAGGTCTTCTTCTCAAGCTCATATCCGTCCTCTTCACTGGAGTTGTCTGTCCAGTCAAGCTTAATAACAAGTGAGTTTAGTGCTGCAGCAGTCAGCCCGGTCGGCCTGCCTGCAAACGACCTGTCACACGACTCATTGCTGTATCCGCTGTCCCACCCGCATGTCGCGGTCTTATAGGCTCTGACCCTGTAGCAATATGTCGTCTCAGGATCAAGCCCGCTGTCAGAATAGGTTGTGTTCATCTCAACCGCACCGGAAAAATGAGCCTGTATCTCAGCAGCTGTAAGCGCACTGTCATATATAGCAACCTCATCCATCATACCGTCAAAGTAACTGCTTGAGATCTCATCGTCCCATCCTATACGAAGCGGCCCTGAATCAAGTGCTATGCTTCCTGAATACGGAACACCGGCTGCCTGCTGTCCGTCGATATATATCCTGATATAGCTGCCGTCATATGTGGCGGCATAATGGTGCCATTGTGTAAGATCAAAGCTTATCCCAGGTATATAAGTGGCATAATGCCACCCGCCGTCATAAATATAGAAACGCAGAGTCTTGGTACCTGCCAGCGGATACAGAATATAGGCGTTCCTCTTGCTGACAAGCATACCGGTGTCATTCCATGTAGATGTGTCGCTCTTTGCCCACAGCTCAACAGTAATTGCGCCTGTCGGGTTGATACTGCTGCTGTGCGGCACCTCAATGTAGTCATTGACGCCGTCAAAACTGCCTCCCCGTCCATATTTGCCTCCTGCTCCAGTATTGGCCCCGCTGTTGGCCGTACCGTCATTATCATTGCCGGAAGCATCTGTCACTTCATTTGCCGTACCGCTCCATGATGCCTCATTCATCTGAAGGAGCATTTTAAGCGAGGAATTGCTCACAATATCTATCTGTGAGAAATTACTGCAGCCAGAATCTTCACACTTCTCAACCTTGAACCCGTTCTCATCAACCGTATTGTCAGTCCATGTAAGGCCGACTGCCGTATCACTCGCAGCAGAAACTGCAAGCCCTGAAGGAGCTGCATGAGCAAGCGTCGTTGCGGTCGCCTCATTTGAGTATATGGTGCTCCATGTATTTGTGAATACGTAACATGCATCCTGTTCTTCAGTGCCCAAAGCGGCAGAAGGCTCAACAGCTAGGTACTTATGGATCTTCATAAGATTGATAGTGGCCTGATGTGAGTGCTGTGTAAATGCAATACGCATCAGCGAATCAGAATGGGCGGCGGTCTCCTGAACCAGTGTCCAGTCGGCATACGCACCTCCTTTCACATAATACTCAGCCCCGGTCGGGTTCAGCATTACCCTCATCTCATAGCTGGTACTGGCAGAATAATTGCCTGTACCACCTGTACTTCCACCCTTCTCATATGTACTCAGGGAATAATTGCTCCAGTAGAGGCCGTGTACAAGCTGGGTATAGCTCGGACTTGAAGACTGATCCAGTTCCCACCCTACCATGAAGTAGTTATTACCCGATGTGTCAGGCGCTATAGTCATGCTTATGTACAGCTCTTTGTCATCGCTCCTCGAGAAGGCACCTCTGGATATGAGTGCCTTTGTCCAGCTATCACTTCTGTCATTAAGTATAAGGCCGTTATTCTGAGTGAATGAGTTGTCAGGGTCTATCTCTATCCACTTTGATGTATCAACAGTATCACCGCCAAATACTTCATATAGTTCAAACACATCATCGACATCGCTTGAGCTCGTTGCGCTTGAGTTACCATAATACATCGTTATATTATTATTGCCCAGTGTCTTAAAGTGGACTGTAGCTGAAGTATTATCTACCTTGCTCTCTATCCAGTACGCAAGTTCAACAAGAGCTGTCTCATCATAGAATCTTATGTCGCTGAAGTCAGACTGCATGTCAGCGTCATACGTGATATCCATCTTGGTGGCATAGTTGCGTTCAAACCCTGTGATGGTCACCGGAGTCCTTCGGGTCCAGCAGCCTCCTCCATGATTTGAAAGGTTGGCCTCTTTCAGCCCTTTTACACGATACTTATATGCAATGTTGCTGCAGAGAGAACTGTCCCTAAACTCTGTGGTCTCATCATCAACTGTTGCTATCTCTGCAAAACTGCAGCTTGAGGCCTCACATCGCTCTATCGAATATCCAGTATCAGACAGGGTATTTGCAGCCCAGCCCAGCTGAATCTCTGTTGTATTTACAGCAGTGGCTGTAAGGCTGTCAGGAGCTATTATGGTTGAATTAGCCATACCTGTATTGGTATATGCCGTATCCCATCCACAAGACGCTGTCTTGTATGCACGCACCTGGTAAGTATAATCATTATCAGGCAGAAGCCCCATATCACTGAATGCCTCAACATCCTCTCCTACTGTGGTAATCTGAGTGAATTCAGTATCCTCATCACAGGCTGTCCCTGCACCAAGACACCTCTCGATCTTAAAACCTGTTTCATCAATAGTATTGTCCGTCCATGAGATATCTATCTGTATCTCAGATACCCTGGCTGCTGAAAGCCCTGACGGAGCTGCCTTCATTGTCGTGGTAGCTGCATTTATATTGCTGTATCCTGAATCCCATTCAGACAACCTGTACGCCTTTACACGGTAGCTGAACTCCTGTCCCTCACATGCTGTTTCATCTGAGTAGGCTGTTGCATCAGTAGGTGCCGTTCCTATCTCAGTAAATTCTATATCCTCATCACAGGACGTCCCGGAGCCAGGACACCTCTCAACCTTAAACCCTGTCTCATCAGAGGTCTTGTCACTCCATGTTAGATCTATCTGAGTAGTGTTGGCCGTTGCTACTGCAAGGTTTTCAGGCGCCGGTGGTGTGACTGTCGGGTCTACCTCAAGATAACTACTCTCCCACGCACAGGAGCCATTCCTGTACGCCCATACCCTGTAGCGGTATGTCTCGCTAGTTGTGAGCCCGGTATCAGTATACCGCTTTGCTGCAAAGGACTGTGCTCCATGCTGATACAGCTGCCCGACCTCTGAGGCTGAAAGCGAACGATTGTAGATACCCACCTCATCAATTCTGCCGTCGAAGTAATATGAGTTACTACGTGACCTCTTCCCTATCTGAACGGCCCTGTCATCAGTGTTGTAACCTATAGAGCCGGTTGATACTGAGCTGTTATTCTTGTAAAAAGTAACACCTGAGCCCGGTGCAAATACAGCAACAATATGCTGCCACTGATTCACATCAACGCTCATGCCGGTATTCCATCTTGTTGATCCTGTATAAACCCACCAGTTTCCTCCGTTTCTCGTAAGCGACCACTCTACAAGGTCATCATCAGTACTGATAACATGGTGCCAGTCCCCGCTTGTGCTGTACGGGTATACCCAGGCCTCCATTGTCACTCCGGGTGACCCGGATGACTGGTCAATATTCAGAGAAGTCGCAACATAATCACCTGATCCGTCGAAATCGCCTCCTCTTGCAAACCGGCCATACTCGGTTGTGTTGGCATTGCCGTAAGCCCTGCCATGATACCCGTTCCCGGATGTGTCTCTGACCTCATCAACCGTACTGTTCCACAGGGCCTCCTCCATATGCATTATCATCTGTCCTGCATGGTTAGAGGCAAAATCAGGCAGCTGGTCATCAGGCAATGTGATCGTACACCCTACACCCATACACCTTGCCACCTTGAAACCTGATTCATCAGGTGCGTTGTCTGTCCAGTTGATCTCGATATCTGATTCACTGACAACCCTGTAGGAAATGTTTTCAGGTGCTGTCTTGGCTATTGTCGTATCTGACACAAAAACACTCCATCCGCTGCTCCATATGGGGCCATCATCCTTCTCAGCACGTACACGGTATGTATAGGTCGTTGACTCACATGCAGTGTCATCCCTGTAATAGACCAGATCAGCTGTGACCGTTCCGAGGTAAGAGAACTCTGAATCCTCATCACATGCCGTACCTGAACCTGTGCATCTCTGTATGGTAAAATCTGTCTCAGAGGTCGTATTGTCAATCCAGTCAAGGTCAATCGTCAACGAATCGATCACAGTAAGAGCAAGGTCTGAAGGCGGCGGCACAGCATCTGTTGTGGCGTCATCCTCGTTGCTGTAGCCGGTGACCCAGCTGCAGCTTGCATTATTGTATCCCTTAACACGATATGTATATGTGGTGGATGGAGTTAGAGCTGTATCACGATACTGCTTTATTCTGTCTGCCTGCAGCCCAAGGTCGTAATGACTTTCAATATCCGCTGATGTCTTAGGGCTCCCGAATACAGAAACATCATGTATACGGCC
>PJEL010002565.1_pt1 | contig 16450 bp, 12 predicted proteins | sample 1853271 | NCBI WGS metagenome assembly PJEL01 (sample SAMN08108733, study PRJNA415343) | Invertebrate metagenome, whole genome shotgun sequencing project. | host: Globobulimina | place: Sweden: Gullmar Fjord | collected 2015-08
TGGGCGCCGGGCCGTGCTGCTGCGCTGCGACCTGCGCGGCTTCGATCTGCGTGATGTGGATCTAAGCGGTGGCGACCTGGTCGAATGCGACTTCGAAGGCAGCAATCTCACGGGGGCCCGCTTCGAAGGGACCACCCTGATCGGTTGCCGCTTTGCCGACAGCCTGCTCAACTCGACCGACTTTTCGGGCGCCGATCTGTCGCGCAGCGATTTCCATATGGCCGACCTGCGCGGTGCCGACCTCAGCGAGGCGACACTGACCGACGCCCACCTTGAGACGGCTTTGCTGGGCGAAAGCCCCGAATCGGGCCTGCCGACCAGGATAGACACCCGCATTATTGACCGCGTCATGGCGCATCGCCGCCGTCATTAACTATTTACCCAGCCCGCCAGAACGAGAAATCTCGACCTCAGAGTGAACTGTCGCGGCCGGACGGGGCCGGGAACAGTCGCAAAAGGCGTGGAATTTTGTCGAAAAACAGGGGTTTTGGGGCCTGAGGCTTCACTCCGCAGGATAAACTGCGGGTTGACGAATATCCGGCGCCATTAACATCTCGTTAGTATCCGCCCCCTAAATTATCGGCTAATATATCCTTAACAATCTGGAGTGGTTTGTAATGCGCTGGGTCATTTCCACACTCGTTCTTTGTCTTGGATTGTCGACCGGACTGACTGGGCAGGCGATTGCCGCAGAAGAAACGCCAACCGAACTCGAAGGCGTTACCATCGTATCCCCTGAAGATCTGCGTCCCATGCTGGACCAGGGCACGAAGATCTACGATCTGCGCAAAAAAGCCTCCTATGCGGACGGTCACTTGCCCGGCGCCAAGAGCGCGGCCAACCACTACGACGCTTCGGATACTTCACTCGACACGAGCTTCCTCGGCCCCAATAAATCGGACCGTATCGTCTTCTATAGTCACGGGACGACCGGTTGGAAGAGTTACTGGGCGGCGAAGCGCGCGACCGAGGCCGGGTATTCGAATGTCCTGTGGATGCGCGGCGGATTTTCAGAGTGGGCTGCTGGGGAGCACCCTATCGCCCGATAGTGGGCGAAGGCTCCTAGCAACACTCGCCAGAGGGGGGGCTCGCATTTGCTTCGCCGGGCTCGAAGGTTGGGCTGGTTCGGACGAATAAGGACTCAGGCACAGATTGCCTTGGTCGTGTTTCTCGTCGTCCTGGTCGCGCAGTTTGCGGCGCTGTCCTACGCGCTGCAGCGCGACCATGCCCTGATGCAGGACATCGTTGAAGCAAACGAAGCCTCGCGCAAAGCCGTCGACGCCCTCTCTGACGACCTCGCCTCCCTCAGTTACCGCATCATCGGCGTCAGCGGCGGCATCTACGCCGCCCAGAGCATCGCCTATGAACTGCCGAATTTGGGCGAACGCATCATCGCCAGTTGGACCCGGGTCCATCAGAGGCTCTCCGATTTCTCCGACGATGAAACCAAGCGGCGCGCGGCAACCGCGGTCGCCGGACTGCCCGCCTTTTTGGAGAAGACCCACAAGCTGTTCGGGGAAACCGGTCCGGTGCCCACCGCCGACGAGCTTTTGCTGCTCGAGCGCAATCACGACGAATGGCTCGACTATCGCTCGGCGCTTACCATCTTCACGGAAGCTGTGCGCCGGCGCGTCGCCGAGAACTCAGCCGCCAGCTTTGCCGAGTTGAAAGCGATCCAGTCGAAGCTCTCCGTCTGGTCGGCCACGGCTTTCGCCAGCGGCCTCGTCGCCCTCGGCGTCACCTGGTACATGCTGGTCTTCCTCATTGCCCGACCCGTTACCGCGCTGGTCGCCTCCATGCGCCGCATCGCCACCGGCGAAACCTCCACCAACGTTCCCAACCTCGGCCGTGCCAATGAGGTCGGCGACATGGCGCGCGCAGTGCAGGTGTTCAAAGCCAAGTCCATCGAGAACCAGCGCCTGCAGCAAGAGGAAGCCAAGCGCAGCGGCGAACTGTCCAGCGCCCGCGACGAAGCCCAGGCGGCGAACCGCGCGAAGTCGGAATTCCTCGCCAACATGAGCCACGAATTGCGCACGCCGTTGAACGCCATTATCGGCTTTTCGGAAATCATGCAGCGCGAACTACATGGCGCCCTGGGCAGTGAACGCTACAACGACTACGCGCGCGACATCCACCAGAGCGGCCACCACCTGCTGGAAATCATCAACGACATCCTCGACATCGCCAAGGTCGAGGCCGGGAAGCTGGAGCTGCGCCAGGCCAACATTCAGGTCAAGGATCTCTTCGCCTCCTGCAGCCGCCTGATGGGCGAGCGGGCGGCGAGCGCCGGCGTGTCATTGATCGTCGAGCCGCCCGAGGAAGCCGCCGAACTGATCGCCGACGACACCCGGTTGCGCCAGATCCTTCTTAACCTTCTTTCCAATGCCATCAAGTTTACGCCCAGCGGCGGAACCGTGGTAATGCGCGCCGGCGTCAACCGGGACGGCAAATGCGAACTGCACGTCGCAGACACCGGCATCGGCATGACGGAAAAAGAAATTTCCCTTGCGATGCAACCGTTTACGCAGATCGACAATTCTCTGTCGCGACGCTTCGAGGGCACCGGATTGGGCCTGCCCCTGACAAAAGCGCTAGTAGAATTGCACTCCGGTGAGTTAAAGTTGCAAAGCGAGCGAGGTGTTGGGACAACAGCCAGCATTCTCTTGCCGCAACCGGCAGGAGAACGACGCCAGACCGACGATCAGGAGGCGCGCCCACCAAAAGCTAAAGTGGCTCAAGCAAGCCGCTGAAGGGGGGACATAGCGTGCAGGGAGTTACGCAGTGCAACAGATGGATTCGCCAAAGCCCGCGGCGCAGGGCACTTGGCGCCAACGTTTGAGAAGTGATTTTGCTACCGCAGTTCTCCACTGGACCATCGTCGCACTCTTCCTCGTTAACCTTGTTACCGGCCTACGCATAGCCAGCGACTCGACCGAAGCTTCCTGGTCGCTCGCGATTGTCGACTTTCTCCCTCAAGGCGACGTCTACATCCTGCATCTCTGGTCCGCCTGGGCCCTGGGCGCCGCCTGCATCGGCTACGTTGTCTTCCTGCTGGCCGCGCAGCTGGGCCCACGCGTGGCACTGGACTCGAGCCGCCTGAGGGCCCTGTCGTCGCACGACCGCCGCACCCGCTGGCAATCGATCAACGTACTCATCTACTGGATCGCCTTCTTGCTGGTGGCCGCAGCCCTGACCTCAGGCAGCTTGCTGTACTTCAACCTTCTGCCTGTCTCGCAGCAGACCATCGCTACGGTCCATCGGGTCTTGGCCTGGAGCCTGGTGGCCTATGTCGTACTGCACATCGCGGCGCAGTGGGCCATGGCGGGCTTCTACGGACTGCTGAAGATCATTACGCCGCGCATTGCCTACGTCACGGCGGCGGTTATTGCCCTGGGGGCGGCCGGCGCCGTTGCCGCCGGCCTCTTTGCCATCGACCAGGCGACGCTGCAGACGCTGAAGATTGAAAAAACCGACAAGCCGCCGCGCATCGACGGCAGTGCGGAAGATGCGGCCTGGCAACAAGCCGCCAAGGCCAAGGTGGATACGCACAATGGCCAGAACCTGCCGCAGGGCAGTGTCCCGGTTCAGGTCAGAGGGGTGCACGACGGTGAGTATGCCTACCTGCTTTTCGAGTGGCCGGACCGCACCCGCAGCCAGAAGCATCTGCCGTTGGAAAAGACCGCAGAGGGTTGGCGGGTAGTCCAGCAGGACTTCGCGCGCGCCGACGAGGGCAGCTACTACGAGGACAAGTTCGCGGTCATGCTGTCGCAGGACTCGCACCTGGCCGCGCTGTCCACGTCGCACCTGGGCGCCGCGCCCCTGTCGGGACGGCCCGGCCCGAAAGGCGGGCGTGGCCTGCACTACACGACCGACGGGTCTCTGGTCGACGTTTGGCACTGGAAATCCGTGCGCAGCGGTGCTCTGGAGCAAATCGACGACAACCACTTCGGAGCACCGCTGGCGCCGTCGGACGACCCTGGCAAACGCTATACGGCGGGCTATACGCAAGACCCGAAGACGGGCGGCGGCTTCACCATGAACTGGGAAAAGTTCGACACCGGAATCGTGCAGCCCCGCTGGCTGCCGCGCTCGCCGGAGGTCCTCCAGGAACGCATTTTCAATGTCGACCTTGATCCGGAGGTCAGCGACCAGGGCCTGTGGTGGCTGCCGCGCGACCTCATGGAGCCGGCAACGCCGGAACTGGACGCCCTCTTCCCGGTCGGCACCGTAATGCCCTCCGTCATCGCCGAAGCGCCCTTTCAAGGCGACCGCGGCGACGTACGCGCCGTTGCCCAGTGGTCCGACGGCTGGTGGCGAATGGAGGTTAAGCGCAAGCTGGTGACCGGCTCCGACTTCGACGTCGCCATTGCCGACGGTACTTTCCTTTGGGTTTCGGTCTTCGACCACACCCAGACCCGACACAGCTTTCACCTGCGTCCTTTGCAACTCCAGATTCGCTAGCGGTTATTCAGGGAGAACAACCATGCCGAAACTCACAATCCGACAATGGCCTCTCCCCATCGAAACCGGCAAGAGAACAATTCTGGATGCCGCTTTGGACCGCGGCGTGCCCTTTCCGCATGGCTGCCGGACCGGAGAGTGCGGTGCCTGCAAATGCCTGCTGCTGTCCGGCGACGTGACCATGAAGAACTACGACAGCGGCGCGCTGACCGAGTCCGAGAAAAGCGCCGGCTTCGTATTGGCCTGCCGCGCCAAGCCGCGCGCCGACGTGCACGTCGCCTGGCTCGGCGGTACGGTTGCCGTCGAGCTGCCGGTCCGCCGCCTGCGCGCCCAGATCACCAACATCGAGCAGGTCAGCCCGATCATCAAACGGCTCTATCTCTGGCCGGAAGAACCTCTGCAGTTTGCGGCCGGCCAGTTCGCCCGCCTGAGATTTGCCGACCTGCCGGCGCGCTCCTATTCCATGGCCAACGCGCCGGGCGATGAAGTGCTGGAATTCCACATCCGTCTGATCCCCGGCGGGCAAGCCAGCGAGCACATCGATTCCCACCTGAAAGTCGGTGACGAAGTTCATATCGAGGGTCCTTACGGCAGCGCCCATCTGCGCCCCGAGGACGACAGCCCTTTGGTGCTGGTTGCCGGCAGTTCCGGATTGGCGCCTGCCAAGTCGATCGTGCGCACGGCGCTGCACAGCCAGCCCGAAAGGCGTGTGCATCTCTACTTCGGGGTGCGCAGCGAAGCCCATGTCTACGACGAGCCCGAACTGAAAGTGCTGGCCTCACGCTACAAGAACCTGCGGATCGATACCGTGCTCTCGGAGCCCGGCGGCAAGACCTCGCGACGCACCGGAAACCTGGCCGAGGTGGTCTCCAACGACCTGGAATCTCACCGAAGCGCCCAGTTCTACATGGCCGGCCCGCCGGAGATGGTGAATGCCGTCTCCAAAGCGGTGACCGAGTTCGGCATTCACCGCGAACAGATTCACGCCGACCCTTTTCACGTCACCAGCACGGACAGCGCGGGCGAAGAACCGCCGCGCAACTTCAACAAATTGCTGGAGGGCATGCGCGGCCTGCTGACCATCGGTCGGCTGCGCACCCCGAAAGCCCGGGAGTCCTTCTCCCCGGCCAAGGCCCTGCAAGAGCGTGCTGAAGTGGAAAGCAGGGAGCGCCCTATCGCCAACGCTGCAGACACGCCCGACGATGACAGCCAGCGGCGCATGAACTAGCTGCGTCGACTACAGATTCGCTTTCAAAGGAAAAATTTCCGCTGCGGGCCTTCGCTGATCCGGCCTGCCCGGAATTATGTGGCAGGCCGGCGCGAAGCGGTGTCTGGAATGACACCTTTTTTGAGCCGGTTTGGTCGGGGAGAGAGGATTCGAACCTCCGGCCCCTACGTCCCGAACGTAGTGCTCTACCAGGCTGAGCTACTCCCCGGCGCGGCGCGTTATAGCGACTCCCGGAGCGCATTGCAATCCTGCCGAGACAATGGCCGGTTCAAGAGCCCCAATCGGCCCAAAAGATGGCCTCAGGCCAAGGCAGGCGCATGGTTAATGCCCGCCAGAATTGGCCGCGGCCGGCACCCTGGCAAACTATTCTGGCGATCAGCGGCACTGCCTTATTGACCTCCGCTATATAATCGGGCGGGATACCGGAGGGGGCCGATTCCTGAAATGGTAGGGGCCGCGAAAGCCGCAAGGACGGCTTCGTGGGGTTTTGGATACGGCGCCAAACGAATTAATCGTTGCGAGGCAATATGAGGGTGAGTCGCTGGGCGGTTGCTGCTGCCTTTGTCGCAGGAGCCGGTATCACCGTCGCTTTGGGGATCGGCGCGTCGGGGCCGGCGGCCGCACAGGAACTGTCCCTCTTCCGCATCGGGACGGGCGGTGTCGGCGGCACCTACTACCCCATCGCCGGGATGGTGGCCCAGGCCATCAGCAATCCGTCAGGGAGCTGCGAGTCCGGCAGCACCTGCGGTGTGCCCGGCCTGGTGGCCGTCGCACAGTCGTCCAGCGGATCCGTGGCCAACGTCAAGGACATCGCCGCCGGGCGAATTGAGTCGGGCTTCGTTCAGTCCGATGTCGCATTCTGGGCTTTCAAGGGCATCAATGCCTTCGAGAGCGATGGCCGACAGACCTCCCTGCGGGCGATTACCAATCTCTACCCGGAATCCTTCCATATCGTCGTCCGCAAGGGCAGCGGCATCGAAACGGTTGGCGACCTGACCGGAAAGCGCGTCGCCTTGGACGAGGCGGGGTCGGGCACACTGGTCGGCGCCCGCCTGGTGCTCGACGCCTTCGGCCTGACGGAGGGCACCGTCGAAGTTGCCTACCTCAAGTCGGACGACGCCATGGAAAAACTCGTCGCCGAGGAACTCGACGCCTTCTTTTTGATTGCCGGCTACCCCGCCAAGGTCGTCCAGTGGGTCAGCGAACAGGCGGCCATCGAACTGGTGCCCATTGTTGGGAAAGAGACCGCGACGCTCGTCGAGCTCAACCCCTTCCTCCATCTCGATACCATTCCGGGCGGCGTCTATGATGGCGTCGGCGAGGTAGCCACCCTCTCGGTCGCGGCACAGTGGATCACGCGCGAGGATATCAGCGACGACACGGTCTACGGCATCCTTGAGTCGCTGTGGCGCAGCGACGCCCGGCGCCTGCTCGACCGGGGGCACGCGAAAGGCCGGACCATCCGCCTGGAGACCGCCCTCGAAGGGATCGGCATTCCGCTACATGAAGGGGCACTGCGCTTCTACCGCGACAACGGACTGATCCCGCGTCAAAGCTCGACAGTCGCCCAGTAGAGCCGCGCGGGACCCTGGTCCGCAGCGCGGCTGCGACCGACAAGCGCTTGCAATCAGCGGCTTCGGGGCCGCAGGCAATGTTCATTTGCATCGCCCTGCAAAGCCCATCACCGCAGTGCTTCAGGCTTGTTCGGGGCAGCACCTTAAGCTAGCTTCTGTCGTCTTCACTGCGCTTTTGAGAAAGTGTATGGGCGCAGCGAAGGGGAAATCAACACGGCCCGCCAGCAAAGAGGGCGGGTTCAAAATCAACGGGAGGACAATCCGGCGATGGGCGGCACAAAAGGTTTCCTGCTCTTAGTAGTCGGCATCGTTTTGGGCCTAGTTGTAGGCGGTGTCGTCGGCGTGCAGTATCTCGGCCAAAAAGAAACCGAGATGGCCCTCGCGCCATCGCAACAGCAAGCGACACCAACGCCTGCTGTGGCGCCCACTTCAGGCGGTGCACAAGTGTCGTGGAACATGGGCAGCGCTTTCGGCAGCAAGCTGACCCAGCTCGGCACCCTAGGTGTCAGTCTTTCGGAAAAGATCGAGCGTTCCACCGGCGGGAACATCCGCCTAAAGTTCGCTGAGCCTGGCGCCCTGGTGCCGCCGCTCGAGATGTTCGACGCGATTTCCGCCGGGGCGCTGGATGCCGCTTGGTCGACCCCCGGCTACTGGGTCGGCAAGGACGAGACCTTCGCCATGTTCTCTGCCGTCCCCTTCGGGCCGCGCGCCGGTGAGTACCTCGGTTGGATATACTACGGCGGCGGCCAGGAGCTGATGGACGAGCTCTATGCCCAGCACAATATCAAGTCGATTACCTGCGGCGTGATCGCGCCGGAAGCCTCCGGCTGGTTCCGCAAGGAAATCAACAGCACTGCCGACCTCAAAGGCCTGAAGATGCGTTTCTTCGGTCTGGGCGCCAAGGTCATGGAAAAGATGGGCGTTTCCACCCAGTTGCTGGCCGGCGGTGACATCTTCCCGGCCCTGGAGCGCGGCTCCATCGACGCGACCGAGTTCTCGATGCCCGCCATCGACCTCAACCTCGGCTTCTATCAGGTGGCCAAGCACTACTATTTCCCCGGCTGGCACCAGCAGGCGACGCTCTTCGAGCTGATGATGAACCGAGGAAAGTACGACGCCCTCTCCGACACCCAGAAGGCGCAGATCGATATGGCCTGCGGCGACAACGTGCGCGAGGGCCTGGCCGAGGGTGAGGCCATTCAGGGCGCCGCGCTGGCGGAACTGAAGGAAAAGGGCGTGACCATCCATCGCTGGCCGCCGGAGATGCTTGAGGAGCTCAATACGGCTTGGAGCGAGGTCGCCGGTGAACTGGCCGCGTCCAACCCGAACTTCAAAAAGGTCTGGGATTCCTTCAGCGCTTTCCGCGAAGAATACAAAATCTGGAACGAACTGGGTTACCTGTGATTGGAACACGACGCGTTCCGGACCAGTTATAGATCATAGACGAAGGAGCGCCGGAGACTCTTCAACGAGGCTCCGGCGCTTTTCTTTTCCGCTCCTTCCGCCAAGAAAGTCGGGCCTTGGGGCATTGGAGAGAATGGCATGGAACTCCTGACACGCGTAAGCGAAGGGCTGGACCGCGTCATCACCAAGATTGGCAAGATCGCCGCCTGGACCGGTCTGGCCTTGATTCTGATCACCATCTTCGACGTAGTGACGCGGCGCTTCTTCGTCTTGGGCTCGACCAAGCTGCAGGAGTTGGAGTGGCATTTCCACGTCATTCTCTTCGCGCTCTGCATCGGCTATGCCTACCTCAAGGATTCCCACGTACGCATCGACCTGGTGCGCGAGAATTTGAGCGAGCGGACCCAGTGGTGGATCGAACTCACCGGCTGCCTGCTGTTCCTGCTGCCCTACTGCGCGCTGATCGTCTATTTCGGGATCGACTTCACCCAGCGCTCCTTCGACAACAACGAAGTCTCAGCGTCGGCCACCGGCCTGACCCACCGCTGGCTCATCAAGTCGATGATCCCCATTGGCTTCTCGCTGCTGGCCTTAAGCGGCTTCGCCATCGTGCTGCGCAAGATCGTCGAGCTCTTTGGACCCGAAGAACTGCGTAGCAAAGTCCACGCCATCGAAGAGGCAGAAGCCGAACATCTGGACGACGTTATCCTGCCTGAGCTCCAAAAGAACGAAGAGGAGCAGAGGTAGTGGAGCTCGTTCTCATCGAATACCTGCCGCTGTTCATGTTCGCGGCCCTGGGCATCTTGTTGTTCAGCGGCTACCCGGTGGCCTTCGTGCTGGGCGGTGTCGGCCTGATCTTCGGCTTCATCGGCATGTACTTCGAGGTCTTCTCCTTCATCCAGTTCTTCAGCATCGAGCTGCGCATCTGGGGGGGCATCGCCGAGAACCTGGTGCTGACCGCCATCCCCATGTTCATCTTCATGGGAACCATGCTGGAACGCAGCGGCGTGGCCAACGACCTGCTGCACAGCCTGCAGGTCCTGCTGCGGCGCGTGCCCGGCGGCCTGGCCCTGTCGGTGACGCTGATGGGCACCATCATGGCGGCCACCACCGGCATCATCGGCGCCTCGGTGGTCATGATGACCCTCTTGGCCCTGCCGGTGATGCTGAAGCGGGACTACAACGTCCCCTTGGCCACCGGGACCATCGCCGCTTCCGGCACCCTCGGCATTCTGATACCGCCATCCATCATGCTGGTGATCATGGCCGACCTGCTCTCTCGCTCGGTCGGCAACCTCTTCGTGGCGGCGATCATTCCCGGCTTCATGCTGGCCGCCTTCTACATGCTCTATATCCTGGTGCTCTGCGGCTTCAAACCGAAGCTGGCGCCGCCACTTCCCAAGGACGAGGGCCCGGATACGGCGCTCGGCCTGGCGCTGATGGTGGTGCGCTCCTTCATTCCGCCGCTGTTCCTGGTCTTCCTGGTGCTCGGATCGATCATCTTCGGCTGGGCGACACCCACCGAGGCCGCCGGCGTCGGCGGCGCCGGCGCGATCTTGCTGGCGCTGTTGAACCGGCGACTGAGCTTCTCGATATTGAAAGACGTCCTCGAACGCTCGGCGCTGACCGGCGGCATGCTGTTCGGCATCTTCCTCGGCGCGACCTGTTTTTCCTACGTCTTCCGCGCCCTCGGCGGCGAAGTCCTCATACTTGGAATGGTGGAGGGTCTCGGCTTCGGCTCCTGGGGCCTGCTGCTGGTCATCATGGCCCTGGTGTTCCTCCTCGGCTTCTTCTTCGACTGGATCGAGATCACGCTGATCGTGCTGCCGGTATTTTCGCCGATCATCGCCGAGCTCGATTTCGGCGATCACGTGGCCCCGCGCGAGATGGTCTACTGGTTCGCGATCCTGCTGGCGGTGAACCTGCAAACCTCGTTCCTGACACCGCCTTTCGGCTTTGCGCTGTTCTATATGAAGGGGGTGGCCCCACCGGAGGTGAAGATTCAGCAGATCTATAAGGGCATCATCCCCTTCGTGCTGCTGCAGCTGACCGGCCTGGGGCTGGTCATGGCCTTCCCCGACATCGCCCTCTGGCTGCCCCGGGTGCTGCTGGATTAGGCTGCGCTATCGGGCGAGCAACAAAGAAGAACGGCGCCGGTTCATAGAACCGGCGCCGTTTGCGCATTCCCCTGCGAAGTAGAAAGCTTCAGCTGTGGCTCAGGCCGCGAGCTGGCGAAGCTTGTTCATCAGATAGTCGATGTCGTCCTGGGCCATCTTCGATGCAGGGTCCTCGAACTGGGTCAAGAGACGCTCGATGATACGGCTGGCGAAACGCTCGCGATCGTTGCGGCCGCCGTCGTAGTCTTCTTCCTCGAGGATCTGCGCAGCGGCGCAGACGGCGCTGAAGAGACGGTCGGGCATGCCCGCTTTTTCGTAGATCGAGCGCAGACCGAGGTCGCCCCCGTCATGGATCAGCTTCTGGGCGTTGCTCAGCGGCACATGGGCAAGACGGGACATGGCGGCCTCGAAGAAAGCCATGTCGCCGACGCAGAGCGCGCGGATGACCAGGGTCGGCGTGAGCCGGCCGTTTACGTGGATCTGGTAGACCAGCTCCGCCAGGTCGGCGCCGGTAGCGCCACGGCTCAGCAGGCTGACGGTCGCCCGCTCGCGGGTCTGCAGGATCAGGTTGCTCGCCGCGTCCTGCGGCAGGTCGTGCTTGCTGAGCAGGTAGCTCTGAAGCTTCTCGGCCATGGCGGAAACCAGCTGCTCGGAAATCGCCGGCGGCAAGGTCGGCCGCCGCGAGATCGAATCCGCAACCGCTTCGCTCTCGTTGTAATCGGTGAGAACACGGCCGAGCGCATCTTCGCTCAGCGTGGCACCCTCGTTGGCGACCAGCCGGGCGACGGCGGTCTCGTTGCCGGTATCGATCAAAGCGTCGGCCACCGCGGTCGACACGGTGGCGCGCTGGGCGATGGCAACCTGCTTGGCGGCGGCGTTCTCGCCGCGCACAATCTCGATCAGGTCTTCGTCGGTCAGAACTTCGGAGAACTTGAGCACCGGCAGCGAAACGCTGTCGACGTCCTTGGCCAGCGACACCGCCAGGTCATGCGGCAGGTCCGGCGTGCTCTTCAAATTGGCCGACAAGGCCTCGCGCACCAGTACCTCGGCGTCCTGAGCCAACTTGCGGAAGATAGCTTCCGCCAGTTCGCGCTCCGCCTCGGTCATGCGCGGGTGCTTGCGGTCGTACTGAGCCGCGATCTTCGAGGTCGTTTCGGCCCGAACATCCGGCGAGGGATCCGCCATCAAGCGGGCAACGTCTTCCTGGGAAAGGCTTCCTGTCATATCTCTCTCGGTAAAGCCCGAATGAAAATGCGGCACCGCAGTGGGTTACGAGCCCGGCCTGCATGGTGCCCCAACACACCGATTATCGTGGAGCGGCGTTAATTCATACTTAAAATTTGAGGGCTTGAAGCGGCGCACAGGGCACAAAATCCACCTGCCGCCGATGGCCTTAAGCAGGGCTTAACCCTGTCGGCCCGCTGGCGCCTTACTGCCGGGCCAGAAGGGCGTTGGCGACGTCCTGGATCTGCTGTTCGAGGGAAATATCCAGGTAGGATGTCACTTCGAGATCACGGTCCTCGAAGACATCGACCTCCGGCCTGCCTTCCAGCCAGGAAGCCACCTTGCGGTCCCGGGCCCGCAGCAGATCGGCGATCTGCGGCTTAAAGAGCCTGACCATCGCGGTGATCCAACGGTTCACCGGCCAGGAGGGCTGAGCATGGTCGATATTGAAGACGTCCAACAGCCGGATCACATCCTCGGCGCTGTACCAGACCTCACCCGTCACCCAGCGGTTCACGGTAAAGAGCCGAAAGGGCAGCCCGGCCGGCGTCATCGAAACCGAGACCAGGTGGCTCAGCGCGTCGTTCGGGTCCTCCGGCATTACGAAGCCGGGCACCTTGGCGGGCTTGACCAGGGGCGGCATCCCCTTGGGACGCACGAAGGTGTGGAAGTGCCCGTGCTCCCCCTCGAAGCGCTGATCGATCGCATGGGCATGGTAATAATACTGTCCATGGGTCACGTGATCGTAGACGTCGCCCGTCGGGTAGTGGTCCCACTCGTAAAAAGTGCCGGTGTTCCTGAGCAACTCGCCGACAATATTGTCGCCGGTCTTGGTCAGAACCCGAAGGCACTCCATAGCCTCGGCGCCGGCCTCGGCCATGTCCTCCAGGGCCTCGGTCGACAGGCCTTCCAGCGGAATTTCGCTGTCGACCAGGACATCTTTGATGTTCGCTTCGCTTCGCATGACTTCAATAACCTAAGTAGCTTGGCGGCCTACTGCCAGCCTGCCGTACTTCACGTCGGTGTGATCTACAGGCGCGGCCGAACGACGCCAGTATAGCACTCTTGATCTCTTCTCATTCTACGACAAGGCGAAAGCCGACGAGAATATGCTTAAGTTCGGCCGGGCGGCCATGTCCGGCGGCCGGCCGGCAGACGCCGCAGCCGCTGTCGTCCCAGGACCCGCCCTTGACGAGAAAACGCTTGTTCCCGGCCAGGGTCGCCGTCCACTCGAAGACCTGACCGGCGGCATCGAGCAGGCCGAAGGGGCTGGCTCCGGCGGGAAAGCTGCCGACCGGCAGCGTATCGAAAGGCCCGGCGTCATGGCTGTTGAGCTTCCCCGGGTCCCAGGCTTCGCCCCAGGGGAAACGGTGCCCCGCCGCCCCGCGCGCCGCTTTTTCCCACTCCAGGGCACTGGGCAGGCGCCAGCGCCGTCCGGTCTGCGCCGACAGCCAGGCGGCGAAGGCCTCGGCATCGGCATGGGAGACCAGCACCACCGGATGGTCTTCACGGCCCGGCGGCGGCTGCCCGTCCCGCCAGGCGTGGCGGCGGGTGCGCGTATAGGGGTGGATGAGGCCGTAGCCCGTCCAGGTCTGCGGGTCGACATCCGGCGCCGGGTGACCGCTGGCCGTCAGGAAGGCGGCATAGAGCCGGTTGGTGATCGGTGTGGCGGCGATCGAAAAGGCGGGCAGTTGCGCTTCATGGCGGGCGGCTTCGCCCTCGTACCAGCGCCCCTCGCGGGTCCGGCTGTGGCCGTAGGCGACCTCGTCCAGGCGATAGGCGGCTTCACGCTCAGCCCGGTCGGAACCGGCAATGAAAGCCCCCGCCGGCACCTCGACCACCTCGGGCGGTTCGAAAGCCGAGGCTGGGCCGACTTGTAATCCCGCCAGAAGTATCAACGTGACGGCGAAACGATGAAGGGGCCTTCCACAATTTGCCATGGCGCCAGCTTAAACAAGCCGCCTGGGGACAGGCCAATTACGGCGCTTCACATTTCAGTGGGAGAGACCTAATCCCGCACGACCATTACCGAGCAATCGGCATGGCGCGTCACCTGCGAGGCATTGGGGCCGAGCAGATAGTCACTCAACGCCGGCCGGTGAGAGGCCATGACGATCAGATCGCAGTCCGTCTTCTTGGCATAGTCGACGATCTGCCCATAGATGCTGCCGTGCGCCACGATGTGCTGCACTTTGATACCTTCGGGAACGTACTCATTGACGAAGGCGTGCAGCTGTTCGTTAGCCGCTGCCAGGGCCTTTTCCTGGTAGTCGACGGGGAAGAAGGAGGACACGAAACTCTCCCCGAAATCCGGCAAGATGGTCATGACATGGAGATTGCAGCTGAAAGCCTTGGCCATTTCGATGGCCGTGCCGCGGGCTTTCTCCTGGGTCTCAGGATTGCCCAGGTCGATCGGCAGCAGAATATCTTTGAACATTTCAACCTTCCCCTTACGCAGCGGCCGTGGCCAGCTGCCTGCGCCGCCGGCCACGTTGCATCAAGACAATAAGCATCAAAACACCCAACGCCGGAATGTACATCAGTTGCTTGGCCGGCTGATCGATGGGCTGGAAGACAATCGCAATCTTCTGTCCGAAATCCAGGCCGGCGGCCTGCGCTGGCGAATCATAGACGGCATTGTCGACTTCGACGACATCTCCATCGATGAAGAGCTCGAGACCGGCCGACAGCAAACGCTCTTCGCCCGTCTCGCCTTCACCCAGCGGCAGAACGGCAACGAAGCTGCGCGGGTTGCCGACATCATCTTCGCCATCGATTCGCAGACGCAACTCGTCGCCGGCCTGCATGCCGTCGGCCACGGCGGCAATTTGCATCGGTGCGGCTTCCTGCGTCGGCGGCGACACCATGTCCATCCAAAAGCCCGGACGGAACAGGGTGAAGGCGATGAGCAGCAGTAACGCCGATTCATAGATCCGGTTGCGCGCCAGGAAATACCCCTGGGTCGCCGCCGCAAATATTAACATCGCCGCCGTCGCCACGATAAAGACGACGATCCCGCCGACCCAACCGACGTTGATCAGCAGGAGATCGGTATTGAAGATAAAGAGGAAGGGCAGCGCAGCCGTGCGCAGGCTGTAGAAGAAGGCGACGAAGCCGGTTCTGATTGGATCGCCGCCCGATACCGCTGCCGCCGCAAAGGAGGCCAGGCCGACCGGCGGCGTCACGTCGGCCATGATGCCGAAGTAGAAGACGAAAAGGTGGACCGCGATCAACGGCACGATCAGACCCGCATCCTGGCCGAGCTGCACGATCACCGGAGCCAGGAGCGAGGAGACCACGATGTAGTTCGCCGTGGTCGGCAGGCCCATCCCGAGGATCAGGCTGAGGATCGCCGTCAAAAGCAGCATCAGCATGATATTGCCGAAGGAAAGGATCTCCACCAACTCGGCCAGCACCAGACCCACGCCGGTCTGCGACACCGCGCCGACGATGATGCCCGCCGTCGCCGTGGCGATGCCGATACCGATCATGTTGCGGGCACCGGTGATGAGACCATCGATGAGTTCGTCCCAACCGCGCTTGACCGCCGCCGGAAGTTCGCCGGTGTTCCGGAAGGCCGCAAAAAGCGGGCGTTGCGTCAAGAGAATGAACATCATGAAGGCGGTTGCCCAGAAGGCGGAGAGACCGGGCGATAGACGCTCGACCATCAGACACCAGACCAGGACCACGACCGGCAGGATGAAGTGCAGGCCCGACTTCACGGTCGGGCCGGTTTTCGGCAGCGAGACCACCGGGGCGTTCGGGTCATCCAATTCCAGTTCGGGATAGCCCGAGCAGAACCGCACCAGACCGATATAGACGGCCGTCAGCAGAGCGGCGATCACGAATCCCGCGGCATCACCCGTCGCCGGCTTGAGCCAGCCCAACCCGTAGTAGACGGCCATCGCCAACGCGGCCGTTCCGAAGATGCCGACCAGGAAGCCGGTGACGGCCACCATCCAGGGCTTGGGCTCCGAGGCGCGCGGCAAGCCCTTCATGTCCGCCTTCATGGCCTCCAAGTGGACGATATAGACCAGCGCGATGTAGGAGATCAGCGCCGGGATGAAGGCATGCGTCACCACTTCGAAATAAGAGATCCCGACGTATTCGACCATCAGGAAGGCCGCCGCGCCCATGACCGGCGGCATGATCTGTCCGTTCACCGAAGAGGCGACTTCCACCGCCCCCGCTTTCTCTGCCGAGAAACCGACCCGCTTCATCATCGGAATGGTGAAGGTACCGGTGGTCACCACGTTGGCGATCGACGAGCCGGAAATCAGCCCGGTCATGGCCGAGGCGACGACCGCCGCCTTGGCGGGGCCGCCGCGGTAGTGGCCGAGCAGCGAGAAGGCGACCTTGATGAAATAGTTTCCGGCCCCCGCCTTATCGAGCAAGGCGCCGAAGAGCACGAAGAGGAAGACGAAGCTGGTCGATACGCCAAG
>PJEL010002566.1_pt1 | contig 16449 bp, 7 predicted proteins | sample 1853271 | NCBI WGS metagenome assembly PJEL01 (sample SAMN08108733, study PRJNA415343) | Invertebrate metagenome, whole genome shotgun sequencing project. | host: Globobulimina | place: Sweden: Gullmar Fjord | collected 2015-08
GGAACAGATTAGAGATTATGGTCAGGCCAAATCAAATACGGTCCTGAGCAATGATGTGACCGCTATCCTGAATTATCAAAAATCAGGCTATGCTGATCTTATGTGGGACAGAGCTTATCGTGCCCCTCATCGGATGGCCGCGGTCTATGATCAGCGCATCCTGGTCATTATTGATGAGTTTCAATACCTCTCGGCTTTTGTTTATCCTGATGCCGGGTTTAAAGGCAAGCCCATTGAAGCCCTCCCCGGCAGTTTTCACGAGGTTTCGGAGTCGAAAGTGGCTCCTATGCTGGCCACTGGCTCTTATGTGGGCTGGATGATTGATATTATGGGTAAATATCTGGAAGCAGGCCGTCTGTCTCATATTATCATCTCGCCTTATCTGACTGAAGCCGAAGGTTTGCAAGCGGTTTTGAAGTATGCTGGGGTGTTTGAGGAACCGATTAGCAATGAGGCTGCTGTTGAAATTAACCAACTCTGTATGGCCGACCCCTTTTTCATCTCCTGTGTTATCCAAAGCAACTATCCTGAGCGGGATTTGACCTGCACCGAAGGGGTGATTGAGACAGTCAACTATGAAATTACAGACCGCCACTCTGAAATGTCGGGCACGTGGAATGAATATATTGAGAAGACGCTGCGGCGTATCAATGACCGCTATGCCAAAGATATCCTGCTGCATCTGAGCAAACATAATGACCGTTACTGGACCCCGCAGGAACTTAAGGAAACCCTCCACCTTGCTTTGCCAGCGACCGAGATTCGGCACAAACTGATGGCTATGGTCAAAGGGGACTTGATTGAGTGGGGGAGTTCGGACATTGATTTTCGAGGCTTGCAGGATGGAACGTTGAACCTTATCTTACGAAATCGCTTTGAGAAGGAGATAGCCCAGTATGAGAATCCCCCCGATTTACGAGCCGAGTTTCGGGAGGAGATAACCCGCTTGCAGGCCGAGAAGAAATCACTTCAGGGCAAACTGAGTCATGTGACGGGGCAGATGGCCGAGTATCAGTTAGCCAACAGCTTTCGGAGTCGCAAACGGTTCCGGTTATCGGCCTATTTTGAAGGGATGACGGATAACAGCGAACTAAACATGATTGAGGTGCGGACACGAGTGTTTGTTCAGCGAGCGGATGGCAAAAATCTAGAATTGGATGTGGTGGCTGAGTCAAGCGATGGTCGAGTGCTGTTGGTGGAGGTTCGCAAACGTCAGGTGAAGATGGGACCACAAGCGATAGAGGATTTCCAGGAGAAGGTGGTGACCTATCGGGCGCAATATGATGAGCAGAAGGTGTTGGCGGCATTTCTCTCTCTGGGTGGTTTCAGCGACGAGGCCCGGCAACTATGTGAACAGTATGGCATTGGATGGGCCGAGCAATTGGTCTATTTCTAAGGCTCAGTAGATCCAATTTTGACTGCTCAAAGCCGGTTTGTAACCGGCGTCGGGGGTTACTCACCATAATATGGCGCACCCCCTCAGAGCATGAAATTTGGATGTACTGAGACTACCTTATGCCCTTCAAACTTGCGGAAGGGAAAATTCGGCACTAATTCTTTATCTTGGCGCTGGATCATCAGGAGCTTGTAAACTCTCCAGATAAGCCCGGTCAGCTTCTGACAGCTTGGCTTGCTCCAGTAAATCGGGGCGACGGGCCAGTGTGCGGGCCAGCGATTGTTGCCGCCGCCAGATTTCCAGCTTGGCATGGTGGCCAGAGAGCAAAATTTCAGGGATACCGTGCCCCCGAAAATCAGCCGGGCGGGTATAGTGGGGATGTTCCAACAGTCCATTAGAGTGGGAGTCTTTGGCGGTGGCCGCAGCATCACCCAACACGCCGGGAATAAGCCGGGTCAAAACATCGACCAGCAGCATAACCCCAATCTCCCCCCCGGACAGCACATAATCCCCTACCGAAATCTCATCCGTTGCCAAATATTGGCGCACCCGCTCATCTAGGCCCTCATATCGGCCACAGATTAACACTATGCGCTCATAAGCACTTGCCAACTCACGGGCTACAGTCTGTTTAAACAAGCGCCCCTGGGGAGTCAACAAGATAATCGGAGGGTGGCCCTGCTGGTGTAAAGCCTGATAACCTTCAGCGGGAATATCAAGGCTCAAAATAGCCTCAACCGCCTTAAAAATCGGCTCGGCTTTCATGATCATGCCCCCGCCGCCGCTGTAAGGGGTGTCATCGGTAACCCGATGTTTGCCGGGAGCGTAGTCACGGATGTTGTGAAGTACAATTTCAACGTGGCCCATATCACTGGCCCGTTTAATAATGCTGGCCTCAAACACACCGTCAAACATTTCGGGAAAGAGGGTTAAAATATCAAAATGGATCATTTTATTTACTACTACTATTATTATTATTCATCATCAATCACAAGCAATTCGGCTCGATGGGTGCCAATCTGTAAGCCAGTTGATGGATTTATTAGGGCTAAGGCAAATTTTTGATTGTTATTTTCCACATCATTATCTTTAATGTCAATTGTAAAGGTTAAATGGACTTGCCCTGGTTCAAAAATAAGGGTACCGCCCATTTGCGGGTTACTTGTTGGATTAAAAGCACCGTCGTTAATAGCATAATCAATTTGAATCCGTTGCTGTGACGGAATATTAAGTTCGACTTCAATCACCGCTGCCCCCGCGTTTTCTTGGGTTTCATAGATAGGAACTGATCCCGTTTGTTTGAGCTCAAGGTAAGTTGGTTTTTGGCTAAAGCTGACCGTAAAGGGGCCATTGCTTACCTGATCAGGTTGCTTTGGGGCAGGGTCCAGCCCATCAGGTGTGCTATCGCCATCCGTATCCCGATTGAGTGGATCCAAATCTCGTATAATTTCCTCATAATCGGACAGGCTATCAAAATCTGTGTCGTAGTAATTGGGGTCCGTTCCTAATTCTATTTCACCCTTATCAGGCAATCCATCATCATCGCTGTCCTGCTTGTAGGGATCGGTATTGTATTGTTCCACTTCCTTACGGTTTGTCAAATTATCGCCATCAGAATCTTGCTCTAACCAGGTTGCAGTTTGGGTGGCAGCAAGGGCAGTAGCTTGATTTGTAGCCTCTATATCAATAGATATTGCTTTGGCTGTACTTGTTGAAACGCCCTTCGCTTGTTGGTATACTACAGCAGTATCAGTCTGTCGGCCGGAGATAACCCAAGCTGGCTCGAATCTGGAAGATAAAAAGGTAAGTGCGCCACAAAGTGACAACACCACAATAATAACACCGACCATCACCCAAGTTGTACTAAATGGCGGCTGGCTGGTAACCGTTCCACTGTGGGTTACAGATCGGCCATTTTGGGAGGCCACCACCAAAGAAAAGGTCTGTTTTGTTTTATGACCTACCCATTGTTTAGACGGAATAACGTAAAAGTCGACGGTTTCTTGTTGCCCACTCTGAAGTTCTAGCTTCCTATGTGCCGGTTCAAAAGTTAGGGATTTACTTTTTTTGGGTCTGATGGTGAAATTTTCAGTGGTATTGCCCAAATTTTGGAGGGTGATTTGGGTGATTTGTTCGCCTGAAATCTCTTGCGGCCAAAGTTGGCTCTGGAAATCGCTGTAGGGAGCAATGGTTACGATCTGTTGTGAGGCGTTAATAGGTTTGGAACTGAATTGCTCGGTGATGTGCAAGGCCAAATTGTGGGCTTGGGCTAGGCTTTGGGGTGAGCGGGGCGGCTGAACCGTAATCACCACCTCGCGTTCCTGACCGGGGGGCAAGGTGATGACGGTTGGCGTAATTGAGACCCATTCGGCAGGGATACCTTCAGCCCTAATGCGGCAGTTGTTAATCTGTTCACCCTGATTGTGGAGTGTGATTTTTCTGGTGACAATTTCTCCCGGTATAACCTTGAGCGGGGCCGATTCTTCTTCTGATGTCACCATAATTCCGGCCATATCAGCTATCTTAGGCGACATAATTGGCATATCCAGACAGGCAGCCAACGATTGGGCCATATCTTTGGCCGTCAGATAGCGGTCAGCCGGGTCTTTAGCCAAAGCCTTTAATATAACTTCCTCGACCAAGGCGGGAATATTAGGGTTAATGGAGCGGGGGGGGGTGGGCGGAGCGTTGATGTGTAAACGGGTGGCTTCGGCTAAGTTATGGGGTCGGAAGGGCGGGTTTCCAACCGTAAGGTAGTAGAGCAAAATGCCCATAGCGTAGACATCGCTGCGGATGTCGGTAGCGTGACCCACTAAAAGTTCTGGCGAAACGGAATACATCAAGCGTCGAGGCGATATGGCCTCCCCCGATTTGATGATTTCCTGATGCGGCCTGAGCAAACCCAAATTGGTAAAGACGGGTTGCCAGAGGGCGTCTCCGCTAGTCACATTGTTTTTAAGCATGATATGTTCGGGTTGGGTGCCGGGATGAAGGACGCGGTTTTTATGCATGTAATCGATGGTAAAACAGAGTTGGCGAACCAGATGCAAGCTTTGATTTAGGCTAACTTTTCGATCAAGACTTTGTAAATATTGGCGTGCCTCTTGCAGATTTTGGCCGATGATATGTTCGCGAATAATAAAAAGGTATGGACCTTCTTGTCTAAAGTTATAGATTTTTACGATGCCAGGATGGTCTAACTGCATGGCCGTGCGCACTTCCTGTCTGGCGCGTTCACGCATAGCTGGAGATTGAACCCCACTCAGATTGATGATTTTGACTGTGACCTCAATCTCCAAACGAGTATCATAAGCTTTAAAAACAACGCCTATTCCATTTTTGTGTAAAATCTGGTCGATGCGGTAGCGACCAGAGAATACGGTTTGATTAAGCAGGTTTTCGGGCTCACCATTAAAGCTGCTGCGATAATCGCCCAGAGCAACGCCTTGTTCAAAACGTTCATACTCCATCGGTTTAAGGCGTTTGACGGTGTTAACCAACAATCTGAGGCCTTTATGTTGATTGGCACATGTTTCAACTAAAAGTTTGATTTTGGTACTGTCATCCATGTCGAAGGTAAATTTGGAAGAAACGACACGAAAGTGTCGAGTACAGAAGTTATCCAACTCACCATAGCTAAAAAGCTCTTCGATTAATTCATGGACCAATTGTTTCTGTTTTGTATCATAAATAATTGTTTCAGACATGGATACCTCCCAATGTATATCCCCTGATTAAGTTACGCTAATTAAATGCAAAACCTTCAACCCTAAATTTATTTTACCATACATTAATCCAAATTTCTTGAACATTGGCTGAGAGTTTGCTGAATTTATTTAAGTATAATACATTTTTCCTCTAAATATCTCTCAAAACAGTATCATGAATCTCTCAACCACTTTCTTTGAGGCGTTATTTCATAACCTTATGACAATTATCCGCCAATCTCTATTTGTCTTAAAGGATTAGGCATTGGTGGCGAAATTACGACTGGATGACTAAAACGGGGTTACTGAATGACTCGATTTGGCCATCCTGCCATAGCAATTGCGTATTTTATAAAGCAGAAATGATACGCTCTAGGCATTGAACGTGAGGTAATCGACCCATGACAAAACTGTCTCTGACGGCAGTAATTACAAAAAACGCCCCCAAACCAAACGGTATGGGGGCGAACTATTTTGTTTTAAACTACTTGGATTGTAGGTGTATCTAGGCGGTCTTTGTAAATCGCCAGCGTAGGTAGAACCCGGTAACAACAAACCCACTGCCCAGCAGCAGATAAAGGATGAGAATTGTCTCAACATGGGTTGAAGAGCCTGATTCAGGCAGCGTTGCTGGAACCTCAGCCGGTGCGGCAGCCCCTTGAGATATGCTTTCCGGCAGTAGCGACCAGTTGGCAGTATAATATTCCTGGGGATCAAGTGTGCCTTTGGCCTGAATATACTCGGCTATATAGTCACGAATTTCGGATTGCGATTTCCAGAGAACTTCGCCTTCAGTAAACATACTGTAGCCACCACCGCCACCGGCGCGATAGTTGTTGATGGCTAACACAAATTTTTGATCGGGCGAGACATCCGTCCCTTGATACATTAACTCAACCACGCGCTCACCGATGGGTTTAGAGATGTCAATTTTGTAATCAATGCCACTGTACAGATCCCAGTTGTAATCCCTTACATCTCCGGCAACCAGTCCTTCGGCATCGCTTGCAGGTGGGTTGTTGGGATCGTACTGCACCCAGTATTCGGCGTCGTGTTCAAGGGCCCGTTTCAGAATATCGCCGGTAACCTCAAGTACGTAGAGGGTGTTGTCATATTGGTAAATGCCGTACACATCGGCCATTTTAACCGGCCCTTCTTTGAATTGACCGCTGTTATTGAAAATAGCCGCCAGTGAAATAGTAGCCGGGTAGCCAGCATCCTCGGCCATATCAAGCTGCACCATGTTGATAAAGTCGGCCAGGGGGCCATCCTGCCAGCGGGCTTCGTAAGCACCGGGGAAGTCTCCGGTGGCGGTACCAATGGTTGAACTGACGTATTCCAGAGCTGTTTCTTGATAGGGGCTGGTTAAATCAAGCATCTCCTGGTCTGGGGTTATTTCTGCGGCGCTCAAAAACTCGCCTTTCTTTTCAACAACATTGCCGTCAGCGTCAACATTTAAGGTAACTTTGGACACGCCATTACCCCATCTGCCAGGCTCAACAATTAACACGCCGTTAATTGTCGCCTCGGGAATGGTGGCATGGGCATGGCCGGCCATAATCACATCTATCTCTGGGACAGCTTCGGCCAATTTAATAATGAAGTTCTGATCCGGCACGTAGGCATAACCTTTGTCTACCCAGGTGGTGTAGTCAGTTGTCCATGCGCCCTCGGCTCTGGTATCGGCCGGTTCAACGTGGGTGCCACTGTGTGAGAGAGCGACAATTACCGTTGCGCCTTCCGCTTTCAGCTGCGGAATGTATGTTTTGGCGGTTTCTACGGCATCATCAAAGCGCAAACCCTCAATATTTTCTGCCTTTTCCCATACTGTAATGCCAACTGTGGTCAAACCCAAAATACCAACCTTGACCCCATTTACCTCTTTGATAAGGTAGGGTAGATACTTGTCGCTGCCATCAGTGTTGCGAACATTAGCAGACATTACCGGAAATTGAGCTTCAGTGATAAACTTATCCAGTACACCTTGTCCATAATTATATTCGTGGTTGCCGATGGTCATTGCATCATACTGCATTTCGTTCATTACCACTGCCATTGGGTTGGGTTCAGCTGGTTTTTTGGTATTGTAGTAGTAAATCAATGGCGTACCCTGAATGGTGTCGCCTGCATCCAGCAGCAACAGATTTGGGTCGGCGGCCCGCTCTTGTTTTACCAGGGTAGATACCATTACTACCCCCTGATCTTTTTCTGTACCACCAAAAAAGTCCCAGTTTTCAAGATGACCATGCAGGTCTGATGTTGACAGAATGGTTATTGTGGCCGGTTCCTGAGCATTAATCGGGGACACCCCAAAAATGGTAATCAGGAGGCATACTGCCAATATTAAATTAAAAATACGTTTAGTTTTGGTACTCATACGGTTTTTTCTCCCTTGGCGTTGTATTGTTCTGTCAAATAAGGGTGATAGACAAATCACCGTGTTTTACCGGGAAAATGGCTATTAGAATTTAATTGACAGAAGATTATGATAACGCCTAAATATATGATTATTTTTCCCACCTAATTTTAGGCCGCTAATGCACTTTGTAATAGTGACAAATGTCACTACTAAAAAGTGACATTTGTCACTGTTAAAAAGTGTATCTGTTTCACTATTTACCATTTGCAAGGGAGTACCCAAAGTTATTTTATGGAGATATCTAACCAAGAAGCATCTGCAGCGACAAAGATTGTTCCATCGGACAGGGTAGTGAAGAGGTGTGTGTCTGTGCTGTAAAGATTGGTGACAGCCGCATTGAGGGGCAGATTAGCGTTGAGGGATTGCCAATCTGCTTCCAAAGCACTGCTGGTAAATATGCCCCCCTGCCCCCCAATAATCAACTCCCCAGCTGCATTATAAACAATGGCCCGCAAGTCACTTAATTCAGCCGGGAGCGTATCACTAATTTCTTGCCAGGGGGGAGTTTGAGGGCCAGTTTGCAGCAAACGTTTATCAAATTCCATAATGCCAGTCAGGGTAGCTTCGGCTGTGGTTGCAGCCGTGGCTGTGGTTGCAGCCGTGGCTGTGGTTGCAGCCGCAATAATAGAGAAATATTCATCACGGTTACTGCTTTCTACAAACCAGGTCTGACCCCCGTCAAGACTGAGGTGCAAATTGCTGCCATAGCCAAAACGGGCATAAGCACTTTTACCATTAGGGGCAAAGGTTAAAACATCGGCTGTACTGCCCTCAACCTCAAGGACGATTTGCCAGCTATCACCGCCATCGCTTGAACGATAAATAGTGCCTGCGGTCACGGCCAGCAGGGTTGTATCAGTGCCAAAATTGGGCGACAAAGCCACAGCTTGGGCGGGGAAACTAAGGGACTGGTCAGCTCTTATCTGAAGTTGCTCCCAATTTGCCCCCCCATCAGTGGAGCGATGTAAAGAGCGTCCGGTGGCAACATAGAGCGTTTGGTCTTGCTCAAAGGCCGCTGAAATAGCTAAGTGGTAACGATTAGGGATGGTGACCCGATAAGTCCGGGCCGGGAAAGTGGTCAATTGCCAGCTTTGCCCCCCATCAAGCGTTTTGAATAGACCTTGTTCGCTGTTGAGCGTAAATAAGGTAAAGTTAGCGGCGTAATTGGGCGAGGCGGCCAGGCTATGAAGAGGAAATCCGCTGGCCTGTTCATCAGGATCAGCCCATTGTAATTGAGCCGCTGTGAAACGGGTTAATTGGGTCTTGGCATCACCAAAGATAAAGTCGCCCTCCGGGGTTAGCATAATGGCGGTGAAGGTGTTGCCTTCTTTAATGGGGTCAAGCCAGGGTTGCCAATTTTGTCCGGCATCACTAGAGCGAAATAGAAGGGCTGGAATTGTGCCGGATAAATCCTTAAAAAAGATGTAGGCTCTATTATCAGCGTCAAAATCGGGCGAGAAAAGGATACGGTTGACCTGGAGATTTTCGACCCCGGCCAGCCCGGCTCCCCCGGCTAGCCAGCTTTGGCCGCCATCCGGCGAACGCCATAAACCCTCGCCCCCAAAGGCTAAGGCAAATTTTCTGTCCGGGCTAAAAGCCATCAGATTAACGGGTTGGTCAAATACTTTTTCCCAGGGTGAAAGCTCGCCATCAGGCTGTAGCTGGCTCTGAAAAATGCCTGTATTAGCCAATCTATCTTGGCTGGCCAAGATAGATTGGCTAGCTAATATCTTACCCTGTCCATCAAAGGCCACTGCCGCCGCTGTGCTAGAGCTTGGAAAAGGGGTAGCGGCAGCAAGTGATGTGAGCGGAGTCCACTTTTGCCCGCTATCGGTAGTGTAATGCAAGCCGCCGTGGGTGGTTTTGGCAAAGATTAGGCCGCTCTTTTCAAAATCGGGTGACAGATAAAGATTTTCGACCCATAAATCCTGGAGTCCGGTCATTGCAGTTTGCCAGCTTTGACCCTGATCGGTCGAGCGATACAGCCCGCCAGATTGTCCAAAACTTAGCAGCCCCGCAAAAAGGGTCCCCGATGAGGCATCAAAAGCCATGGTCTGGGCAGAGAAAGCGGGCAACGTGCGGCTCAGGTCGGTCCAATTTTGGCCTTCATCAGCTGTGTGGTAGAGGCGGGTATTAATTTGATACCCCGTGTGGCTTTCAATACGAGCCAAAATATCATTGTTAGGGCCATTTTCCAAAGATTCTATTCTGCCGTTGGCTGCTTTGCCAGGTAAAGGTGGTAATTGTTCGGCCAAAGCATTGTTGGCCGCCGCAATAAGCAATTGACCGTCAAAACCTATTAAAAAGAGACGTTCGTCAGCCGGGTCCAGGTCAGATAAAACAAAATTGTAGTTGGCCGGAAGTTGTAATTCATCCAGAACCGTCACTGTGCTGGCATCCAGGGTTAACAAACGGTCATGATCCCGGTCACTCAGATAAAGCAGACCGCTATTGAGGCTGTAGCGGATATCGCCCCAGACACCGAACAGTTGTTTGCTGTAAGTGAGGTCACCTTTTGGGGGTACATCTAAAATGCGGACACGTTTATTGCTGTGGCGGGTATAGTTGGTAAAAGCCCGCGAGCCGGTTGGGTCGGGTTCAACCCGAATGGTGCTGATGTCGGTATCAGAAAAGATAAGCGTTGGCTCCGGGGAGAGGTCATAAACGTAAAGCATACTCCCACTGTTTGAGCCAGGAACGCCGTTGGGGACCAAGCTATAAAGCAATTGATTGCGGCTATCTAACTTGCTATAACCTACACAAGGGTTGGGCGAAAGGCCATCAGGGCGTTGACCACTGCCGGGGACAAGGATGCCATCGTTGAGCGTGTCGGCCTTGAGGATGGTAATGCCGCAGTTGCTCAGGTAAATATTATCACTGTTGGGATCAGGAGCCACTTGACCGCCCGGTTCAAGCAGCCCAATTTCTTCCAGCGTATCAGCTTCAAGCACCAGGGCCGGCAAACCACTGATATAAAGCCGATTACGTTTTCGGTCAAGCGACATTTCGCCAGACCAAGTGGTGGTTTTAAAGCCATAATCGGCCATATTTGTGCTTAGGGTATTTTCAGCTAAAACGTCGAGTGTTTTAATATCCAAACGACGCACTCGATTGGCGCTGTCGCTAACATAAATTTGCCTGGCCTCGGAGTCGACCAGAACATGACGCAGGGTAATGGCTGTGTTAGCCATATCAAAGGTCTCATTTTTCAAGTCGATGAGGTAGAGATTGTGGTCATAGGGGTATAGAGCAAAGGCTTGATTGCTCTTGTCATTGATAACCAAAGCATCAAAGTTGGTGGGTAGGGGAATATTCAGGCGGGGGGAGAGGTCGGGGGTGCTACTCAGGCCGACTAAGGCTGGGCCAGTGGTATCGCCGGGGGCGGGGTCATAAGGGAAAATTTGGCCGTTGCTGAAGTAAAGTTGGCTTTGGTCTGGCGATAGGGCGATGCCTGCGGCCCCAAAACGTGACCCCAATTCATAAGCTAAATCGGTCAATTTGCCATCGGTGGTCAGGCGATACAGGGCCCGAAAGTTATCCAAGGCGGCCACAAGCAGAACTTCATCAGCCTCAGGCAGAGGCAGAATGTCTAAAATTTCGGTATTCCATAGCTGGCTATTGAGCGGGGTCAGGCTATCAGCCTCAAATATCTCTAGACCCCATTGGCCGTTGCTGTTACGGGCCACATATAAACGATTGGTAAGAGGGCTAACCGCCAGCGGGCCTGAACTGGCAAAGGGGAGGTTGACCTGCTGTTGGAGGCTCAGAGTGTCGCCGGAAAGTTCAAAGGCCAGTAATTGTTCCGAGTTGGTGGCATAAAGTCGCCCACCGCCAGCCGCAATGGCTTCCGGGCCAGGTAAGGTTTGAACTGTCTCCAACGTTTGGCTGTTGAGTACGGTTAGGATAGGGGTGATGATGTCGCCAGCACGGGAAAGCGTTATGGCGTAAAGTAAGCCGTTGTCGGGGTCCAATTGCAAGTCACGCGCTTGGTTGTCCCCTTCATTAAGGGTAATGTGCTCCACAAATTGCCCACTTTTGATATCGTATACCCCCAACCCGTTACCCTGTTTGAGCAAGGGAATCCCTTCGCCCAGAATATAGAGGCGTTGGGTTGAGTCATCAAGGGCCAGGTGTTTGGGGGTTGAAGTGTTGCCGACAGGGACACCCAGGTTGACCATTTGCTCGATTTTGAGGGTGGTTGATAGTTGATAGTTGATAGTTGATAGTTGATAGTTGGTGGTTGATAGTTGGTGGTTGGTGGTTGATAGTTGATAGTTGGTGGTTGGTGGTTGGTGGTTGGTGGTTGGTGGTTGGTGGTTGATAGTTGGTGGTTGGTGGTTGGTGGTTGGTGGTTGGTGGTTGATAGTTGGTAGTTGATAATTGGTGATTGGTAATTGGTTAGGGGTTGCGGCTAGAGTTATAGCGGTGAGAATAATGAAAGGAATGATGATTTTAAGTCGATAAAGCAGTATGTTTTTATAGTTAGTCATAGGTTTATACCTCCTATGAAACCCTGTTCCGGGGGTTTCATACCGGGCGTATGGCGTGGAGAAGGAAATGGAGGGACACCCCCCATACCCCCCGCGCCATAGGCGACTCCTATGAAACCCTGTTCCGGGGGTTTCATACCGGGCGTATGGCGCGGGGAAAAAAGTGGAGGGACACCCCCCGTGCCATCGGCGGCTTATTACCAAAGGTAACACTACTTGACTACAAACGCAAGTTTTAGGCTATAAGCGTTTGCACATACTTTGATTCATTATTCATTATTCATTATTCATTATTCAGAGGAGACAACACAGCGAAAGCCAATGTCATCATATCGATAGTGAGGATAGTTGAAATGGCGATAATTAATCAGCAGGAATCGTTCAACACTATCCCAACTGCCACCACGTAGTACCTTGGTTTTTTGCTCGTCATCGTACCAATCCTGACACCACTCCCTGACATTACCGGCACAATCAAACAGGCCATAAGGGCTGTCGCCCTGAGGTGAGAAAAAACCTACTGGAGTGGTAGTCCCAACCTTTTCAGCAAAATTGGCTAACTTCAAGGTAGGGGGTTGATTGCCCCAAGGATAGTCCCGGCCCTCGGTTCCCCCAGCGGCTTTTTCCCATTCCATTTCGCTTGGTAGGCGTTTGTTGGCCCATTTGGTATAAGCTTGAGCATCCAGCCAGGAGACATAAGTCACCGGATGATTAGCAGTTTCCTGTAAAAGGATACTTTGATGCCAATAATTGGGAGCTTGATAGCCTGTTTCTTTAACAAAACGCGCATATTCGGTATTTGTCACCGGCGTTTTATCGATCCAATATTGGGGTAGGTTTCTTGTCTCTTTATAACCATAGGAAAATTGGCCCCCATACAGAAAATCTCCGGTCGGGATACGGATCATCTCTTTACCGTCCTTTTTCCAGATGCGGGTATTGGCTAAAGGCTCTATGATTTGAGGTTGGGTTTGGGCTTCGCGCAGAAACGGGTGAGCAACCTGAGTTTGCTGTGTGGCCAGTTGGGTCTGATCCGATGACGATATGGTAGGGGTTGTTTGTCCCGACAGCGATTGTAAAATCGCTTGTAGTTGGGCTTGCCAGATGGCGATGGATTTAGGGCGTTCCGGAACAGAGAGTTTCATAGCATGGCTTATAGCACGCGAAACCCACTCGCTGATAGTCGGATTGAGTACCCGAGGCGGCATATATAGGGCCATGCCGGATAGAATACTGGTGCTAGAGGGCGGTCTGCGTCCCGCCAGGATGGTGTAAAGTGTGGCCCCCAGGGCATAAATATCAGAGGGGGGCGTGGTGCGACCGCTATACTGCTCTGGCGGTGAAAAGCCGGGGGTAACAAAACCGGAGGCCCCCTGTTGGGTTAGATGACTGGCCCCGCCCACTTTAACCAGCCCAAAATCGACCAAAACCGCCTTACCGGCCGGTGTCACTTTGATATTTTGGGGCTTGATATCGCGGTGGATAACGGGCGGTTTCTGACGGTGCAGGTAAATCAGGGCTTCACAAATTTGGATGATAATTTCCAGGGCCTCAATTTCAGGCAAAGGTCGGCTCTGGCTTTTGATCTTCTCCTGCAAATTTTGCCCTTCGATAAAATCCATGACCATATATTGACGATCACCGACTACAAATTGAGCCGTGACCTGGGGCAAATTGGTATGTTTAAGCTGACGCAAAATGTTGGCTTCCTGACGAAATTGTCGTTGGCTAGCCGCACGGTCAACTATGGGGCCGGTTTGCATAAAGTTCTCTTTAACCGCCACCCAATAATCATCAAAATCCAGGTCGCGGGCCAGGTAAACCGCTCCCATACCACCTTGGCCTAACAGATGCCTGATTTCATATTTGTCGCGCAATATATGGTTTTTGGCTAAATGATTATAGTCAAACATGTAACCATTTTTCCTGAGTTAGAGTAAAAAGATTCTGTCATTCCAACAAACAAGTAATTAAGGATTCAGGATTATTTGTTACGACACATACTGACATGTCATGCCGATACTTGCAATATTACCACTATTTTTAGGAATTTTCAAACACGCGCTCCATAGGGGGTGTATTTTCTATTGTATTGGGGTAGAAAACAATTTCATTACTATGCACTTGACAATACTGTATGATATATAGTATAGTACATCAAATAGTAAAAGAGGAGACACAGTAATATGAATAAACCCTCTGAAAATCTTGTTTCTGAACTGCGGCGCGGTACTTTGGTGCTTTGCGTACTTAGCCAGTTGCAAGAGCAACAATATGGATACTCGCTCAAAGAACAACTGTCGGAACACAATATCGAGATCGATCAGGGTACGCTCTACCCCCTGTTGAGACGATTGGAGTCTCAAGGTTTGTTGGACAGCGAATGGGCATTGACCGGATCGCGCCCACGCCGCTATTATCGGCTGAATGTCAGCGGTCAAGAGGTCCTGAATACCCTGGTTCAGGAGTGGCAAAACATGGTTGCAGCGATAAATCATCTATTGAAAGAAAGCGAGGATAATACAGATGGAACTCGTTAACCGTTATGTATATCAAGTTGGTCGGCGGCTGCCCAAGCGGCTACGCGACGATGTGAAAGTGGAGCTGCGTTCGCTGCTGCTTGACGCCTTGGAAGAACGCACAGGAGTTGAGGCAAGTGATCAAAGCGCATTTTCAGAAGAGGATCAAGTAGCCATACTTGAAGAATTTGGTCCACCAGCGCAAATGGCAGCAAAGTATCAACCGCGACCACACTATATAATCGGCCCTAAGGTTTACAATCTATACCTAATTGTCGTTGCTGCTGTCATCGGTGCCGGACTACTCGCCAGCATTGTGTCCATAGCTGTAGGGAGACTCTACGCCACTCCAGTCAGAGTAGAGATGCTCGAATTATTAGGTCAAGGATTGGGGCGCTTTTTCAATATCGCTCTCAGTGGCATTGGCTCGACAACACTGGTTTTTGCTATATTGGAGCGTGTAATCCCCAACGACAAGATCGAACTAGACGATGAAGAATGGAGTCCACGTGACTTGCCAGCGATAGAAGAACATAACCAGATCAAACCTGCAGGTTTGATTGTGCAAATTGGCATCCTGGCGCTCTTGCTAATTGCGTTCATCGCTTTTCCGGATCGCATCGCTACAGGTGTGTACTATGATGATGGCTGGCACATAGTACCCTCAATCCTGTCAGCAGCGTTTTTCTCCCTCTATCTACCGTTGATGGAAATCCGTTGGGGCTTGACCATTATTTTAAACCTGGTACTGTTGCGTCAAGGACGCTGGCAAGTGAGTACGCGTATTGCCAACCTGTTTATCCGAGGTTTTGATATTTTTATCTTGGCAAGGCTACTCTTGGGGCCATCGATTTTGAACGTCAGCTTGTTGGATACAATGCTTCCGCTTATGCAAGATGCGCCTATACCGCCAGTCGCCAGTGCGCTCAAATTGGCTTTCCTCGTAGCCCTAATTGTGACCGTCATAGAAACTGTGATCAAGATTTACCACACCTGGCAATCCCAAGCCAGGGCAACACTACCAACGATCGCTGGGTTGAAAGCTAAATAACTTGGACATTGAGCCTCCTTTCTCAGCCCGTTTTCAACAAAGCTTGTCAGTCAATCAGGCTCCACACGATTGACCGCCATCAACTCTAGTCCCAGGTTGCCCATCTTGATTAGCAAACCGTGTAATGCAGCCTGGTTCGCAATCAGGCCACCCAAAACTGTTGTGCCGTCCTCCTTGTGGGTTAAGTAAGCATCCCAAAATAAGTTCACGGTTTAATAGGAGATTCCTCGGGTAAAAACCGGAAGTAATTTATTGACGCTTACTAAGGACAGACCACCGAACCAGTCGGACCAGTGGTGGTCGAGATGTCCTTTTAGTCGAATTTGATAGATGTTAGCCATAGAAATCTCATTTCATTTAGTAATCGTTCACCCCCCCTCGTTCCTAATGTGGTAGAAACGGAGTTTTGCAAACCGAGTCTGCTGCATAAGGGATTTGTGCAAACTCAGTTTGCTTGGGCAATTGCGTCCCCAAACAGAGTTTGGAAACGAGGGGGCTGAACGGTTAATCCTCAAACTCCTTGGTGAATTGATCTCCGAGCAGCTGGCGGTTAAAGCAGCCCGAATTGTCTGAAGCCTCGAGATGATGCAGGCCCAAAAATCTGGTTTCTAGCAAGTTGGCCCAAACGAAGATCAAGGCCATAGTTTCGTTCTCATTCTGTTTTTAGGATAGGATTTAAAATTGCCTTAATTGAGTGGTATATAACAAACGACATTGGTGTTGGTGTGGCCTGATCTGATTTATTTTTCCTCTATACCCCTAGTGCTGCTTCCTATAAGTATTTGGGGTAATTCTTACTTCAATCGAGGGGGATTTGGCTTTTGCTCTGTGGGGTAATTTGGGAGACACTCCCAGGACACTCCCATT
>PJEL010002567.1_pt1 | contig 16448 bp, 5 predicted proteins | sample 1853271 | NCBI WGS metagenome assembly PJEL01 (sample SAMN08108733, study PRJNA415343) | Invertebrate metagenome, whole genome shotgun sequencing project. | host: Globobulimina | place: Sweden: Gullmar Fjord | collected 2015-08
GCGGGCTTTAGTAAAATCCTGTTTGACAATATCATGTTTAATCTCCTGCAGAGCAGGCAGACTTTCTACTTTGGTCATTTAAGTAATAATCCCTGTTATTAATTTTTAGGTCATGAAAAGAAAATTATATAACTACTTCCGGTACAATTTTTATAATCTTTTCAATTGTTCGGATTCTTGTTAAACTGCACTATTACTGTTGTCATTCCCAACAACCACTCTAGATCAGGCATTTTTGCAATGTTCTTATTATTATGCACCATATTTTCTTTCAAATGCAACCAATTTCAACCAGGATTTAAGCTGGAGGGTGAATGGATAATAATCAATCCCCTTTTTCGCTAAAAATCCGTCTGCACCCTCATTAAAAGCACGGGTTTTTTCTTCTTCCGAGTTTGAAAAAAAACAGAAGAAACAATATGGGTTTTGTTGTCGACTCCAATTATTGAAGTGTTCGAGTACAACAAATCCATCTTTTAAAGGCATGATAATATCGCATAAAATGATATCCGGCTGCGAGATATCAATCAGGTCAATGGCCTCTTGGCCGTTGGCTGCTGAGATAATGTCGCATTCTAAATGCCCTTTTTCGTTGGCCACCTCAAAATAATCGTGTAATAACTCCAAAGTTGGCTTGTGGTCTTCTGCCAGCAAGATGGTCGGTAAGCGCGCTTTGGTTTTTTCTGTGACCGGTTCCGTACTCATAGCGTTTTTCCTCTATTTTTTTATTTCCTGAGGGATCGTACAAAAATAACTTGGCATAAGCTGTTCGCAAAAGTCCCCAGAAGACTGGACATTTTGCCGACAGAATGCCAAGACAACGTGTTTCCTTTTCCGTCAATGGGGAAACACTCGAGTAATTTTTGAGCCGACCCTTAATTAATCCCCTGATGAATCAGTTAATTTTGGTTATAGGAAATCGTTTTGCAATATTTGAGATATTTACAAAGGGAGCTGAATCGTTATAGTGGTGCCTTCGATTTCAGAAGTAGCCATATCGATCTTTCCTTGCTGGGTTTCAGCAATCAGTTTGGCGCTGTACGTACCCAGTCCTGTTCCGGTGGTTTTGCCGGAGGTGGTGAACTTTGCAAAGAATTTATCACGTATCTCTTCTGGAACCACACCTTTGTTGTGAATACTTATTATTGCCGATTCTTTATTATCGACGTTTATTAAAATACTTTCGTCTTTTGGCGACGCTTCAATGGCATTTTTGATAAGATTGGCCAACATAGAATAACAGAGAAGTTCTTCACCCAAAACCGTAAAGGTATCCTCTTGATTCAGGGGACGATCTGATATTTTAGTTTCGATCGTTAAATTTTTTGTTTTTCTGGTATCTTCTACTTCAGTCTTAATATTTTTGAGTACCTTTAATACATCAACTGGCGCAGGATTTAACTGGTAAACACCTCTTTCCATTTTGAACAGGTCCAGGGACAGATTGATCATATTGAGCATGCGATACCCGGCATCCTGAATGATATTGATATGTGTCTTGCCCTTTTCTGTGAGGTTTTCTCTCATGAGGATAACCTGAGGATAACCAATAATCGCATTGAGGGGGGTCTTCAGATCGTGACGAACAATTTGATCGACGTCTTCACGAAGTTTTGCCGCTTCAATTAGTTCTTTATTCTGATTTTCAATTTTTTCTCGGGCATTTTTTAGTTCTAGGTGCGTTTTTACCCGTGCCAACAATTCTGGAGGTTTGAATGGTTTGGTTACGTAATCGACTGCACCTAACTCAAATCCTTTGATCACACCCTCGGTTTCGACATTTGCTGTCAAAAAAATAACAGGAATACTAGCCGTGTCAGAATTTTCCTTAAGTTGTTTACAGACTTCATATCCATCCATTTCAGGCATCATGATGTCGAGAAGAATCAGATCCGGTTTTTTCTTTTCGATGATTTTCAATGCCATCATTCCGTTTACAGCCGCTTGAACAAAAAAATCATGGGCGAGAACGCCCTTGACTACGTCGATATTGGCCGGCGCATCATCTACCGCAAGAATCGTTGGTTTAATTTTGTCCTGACTCATTCGATTCTCCTTTTCTATTTTTTTAACGATCCCATAGCTTGTCTTTTTGTTATTGAGGAAATGCTATAACAATCGATGTCCCTTCTGCTTCAGAGGTTTTTAAGCTGATAGTCCCTCCTTGGGTCTCAGCCATCAGTTTGGCCGAATAAGTACCGAGCCCTGTACCTGACGATTTACCGGATGTGGCATATTTTTCAAAAAACGTTTCCCTGATATCCTCTGGAACGACTGCCTGATTTTGAATGATGATTGTTTTACTTTCAGATTGTGAAAGGTCGATTGTGATCTGCTCCTCATCATCAGAAGCTTCGATGGCGTTTTTAATGATATTTGCCAACATGGAATAGCACAGCAATCCTTCCCCCTGCACAGTGAATGAGCTATCATCATTTAATGATTGGCCATTGATGTTTGTTTTAATGACCAGCTCATTTGAATCGATCATAATCTCATTTTCTACCAGGATGTCATTGATGATCGGAACAACATCCACTGGAGCCGGTTTTAATGTATAAGTTCCCTGTTCCATTTTGTACATATCCAGAGACAGATTAATCATTCTGAGCATCTTGCGGCCGAGTTTGATGGTTTTGTGCAGATATAATCTTTCATCCCTAGTCAGGTGTTCATTTTCCAGAACCAACATCGGAAAATTCATTATGCCATTCAACGGCGATTTTAAATCGTGTTGTGTGATTCGCTCGATGTCCTCCTTCAGTTGTGAGTTTTCGAGCAGTATTTCGTTCTGTTTTGCCAGTTCGTCCCGTTGTCGTTTTAATTCCAGTTGATTTCGCACTCGTGCTTTCAGCAGGTCCGGGTTAAAGGGTTTGGTAATATAGTCCACCGCTCCCAAATTCAACCCCTTTGCTTCTTCCATATCTTTGCTCATGGCTGTTAAGAAAATAATTGGAATATCCCTTGTTTTTTCTTCGGCCTTTACCCGTTGACAGACTTCGTATCCATCCATTTCAGGCATCATAATGTCTAGAAGGATCAGGTCCGGTTTTTTCTTTTCAATGATTTTCAACGCCATCATCCCGTTCACAGCCGCTTGAACGAAATAATCCTCGGCCAGAGCTCCTTTGACCACATCGATATTCGCCGGTGCGTCATCTACTGCAAGAATTGTTGGTTTGGGGTTATCCTGACTCATTGCGTTCTCCTTTTCTATTTTTCAGTAAGAGATTTCTTTTTTGCATTTTTCTCAATTTCTAACAATTTAACCGATATAGATTCAACCAGTTCCTGAGCTTGGTCGAATTCATAGGCGTCTAACAATTTGCCAAGTTCCAATGCCATGCTTTCAATTGGAGTTCCACCTACCTGGTCGATTAGAGTATCAGATGTTTCTCCAGCTGATGAATCGAAATTGTCTATCTGTTCCGTGAGGATTTCCGTCAATAGAGTGATTTTGGAATAGTCTATCGCGCCTTGTTTTTCAGGCTTTTGATTTGTCTGCAATGCTGTTTCTATCGTTTTCAAGGTCTCCATCAGCTGTGCACTAGTATATGCCATCAGTTCCTGTGGCGGATTTCCTTCTTCTGCTTTAAGCGTTTTTTCGAGATCCGCTGCCGCTGACTGTAGTGATACCGCACCAATGTTTCCAGCAACGCCTTTGAGGGTATGGGCCGCGCGCAAGGCTGTTTCCCGATCTCCAGCATCCAGACTTTGTTGGATCTGTTTCATGGCGTCCGCTTCTGATTCCATCACTTTGCCCAGTGTTTTTCGGTAGGCTTTGGCGTTGCCTCCCATTCGGGCCAACGCTCCGCCCATATCGAATCCGGGGAGAACCAGTGGTGTCTGCTCTTTGGAGTCCTCCGTCGCGGCCTGACGTTGCCGAAGTTCTTCGGGGACTTCCCGCTCACCCGGCTGAATCCATTTTATTAACGCGGAAAACAATTTCTGAATTTCAATAGGTTTAGCTAAATGGTCATTCATTCCAGAGGCAATAGCTTTTTCACGGTCCTGGGTCATTGCACTAGCAGACATAGCAAGGATGGGAAGATCTTTGAATTGCGGTTTTTTTCTGATCTTTTTGGTTGACTCGTATCCATCCATAACAGGCATTTGAATATCCATTAACACCAAGTCACAAAAATTCTTTTCTACGACTTCCACTGCTTTTTGTCCGTCTTCAGCGATATCGACCACAAATCCTGAATTCTCCAACAGTTCCTGTGCTACTTGTTGGTTGATTACGTTGTCTTCTACTAATAGAATCCGAGCCCCCTGGATAGATTTCAATTGTTCTACATCAAAACCCTTCTGTGAAGAACGAGCAGTTATTTCGGCTTCATCACCGTGGCCAAAGACAGCCGTAAAAATAAAAGAACTTCCCTTTCCCGGATCGCTTTCTACCCAAATTTCTCCATCCATCATTTCCACGAGCCGTTTGCTGATGGTTAATCCTAAACCGGTTCCGCCAAATTTTCGAGTGGTGGAACTGTCCGCTTGGGAAAAAGACTTAAACAGTTTTCCGATCTGTTCTTTCGTTAATCCGATGCCGGTATCGTGAACCGCGAATTGAAGTGTAAATTTCTCAGATGTTGTTTCAATTAGCTTTGTTTCGATGGTTACTTTCCCTTTGGCGGTGAACTTAACTGCGTTGTTTGAAAGATTAATCAGGATCTGTCCCAGCCTTAAGGAGTCTCCTTCTAAAAACCTAGGAATTGATTCAGGTGTTATAAATACTAGCCCAAGCCCTTTTTCTTCCGCTTTTATAGAGATTAGAGTTGATACATTGTCTAATACGTCATCAAGATGGAAACCTACTGATTCCATGTCCATTTTGCCAGCTTCAATCTTGGAGAAGTCCAAAATGTCGTTGATCAGCCCCAATAAAGAAGTTGCAGATACGTTCGTTTTTTTCAAATAGTCCTGCTGCTTTGGACTCAGATCTGTTTGCAGTGCGAGATGGGTCATCCCCATGATGGCATTCATGGGAGTGCGGATTTCATGGCTCATGTTTGCTAGAAAATCGCTTTTGGCTCTGGTGGCTTCTTCCGCCTGCTCTTTCGCCTCATGTAATTCTTTTTCTGCTTTTTTTCGACCAGTAATATCCTCTTTGATGGCAACAAAATTTGCCACATCCCCCTCGGAATCCATAATCGGTGAAATAGAGGCAGACTCCCAATAGATTTCACCATTTTTTCTTTTATTTTCAAAATCCCCTTTCCACTCTTTGCCTGAGAGTATGGTGTCCCAGAGATTTTTGTAAAATGCCGCCGGTTGACTACCAGATTTGAGAATCCGTGGATTTTTTCCTTTTGCTTCTTCAGGAGTGTATCCGGTAACCAATGAAAAATGAGGGTTTACATACTCTATACGTCCTTTGGGATTGGTGATAACAACAGACACCGGGCTTTGCTCTACCGCCTGTGATAACTTTCTACGTTCGTTTTCAGACTTTTTTCGATCGGTGATATCGTACATTGCAATAATGAACGCCAGTTCGTTAAAATAAGTTATCGGTATCATGGACAGAATAACCCAGCGGGGCTCCCCTGTGCCGACTCTTTTGAGTTGCAGTTCAAGGTCCTCCACACAACCTTTATTTTTCATTAGTTCTAACACTTTGAAAAAATCTTCATCTCGTAAATAAATAGATCTTGCCGGTAATTTTAATAATTCTTTTTCAGGCATTTGATTAAAATCGATCATTGCCTTGTTGACTTTCAGGCCTACGCCGTCTGAAGATCGATTGATACTCAGCGGTATTGGTGTACTTTCAAAAATGAGATTGACAGTTTCTTCGGCTATTTTTCTCTCCTCTACTTCCTGTTTCAGTTGCTCGTCCGCAAATTTTCGCTGGGAAATGTTTTCCTGGACAGACACAAAATGGGTTATTTCATCGTCCGTGCCTGTTATAGGAGCGATGACCACTGAATCCCAATGACATTCTCCATTTTTGTCTTTGTTGTAAATTTCACACCGCCATTCGGACCCGCTCAATATTGTTCTCCACATATCTTCAAAGAACTCTTTTGGATGAAAACCCGAATTGAGGATCCTGGGTGTTTTTCCTATGACATCTTCTTTTGAAAATTGGGTAACTTCGTAAAACTTGGGATTTACATATTCTATATAACCTTCATTATCAGTGATGATGTACATTACCGGACTTTCTTCAATAGCAAAGGTCAGCTTACTCAATTCCGCTGCAATTCGTTTCCTTTCGATAATCTCCTTTCCAAGTCGCCGATTCCATACCAAAACAATGAAAACAATTGAAAGAATGCCCCCGCTAATTGGAATTGCCCAGACTAGAATGGTCTTCAACTCAATTCCTAACTGGACCTCAAGAGCCATCCAGCTGTTTTTGATTGCTCGGTGCTCCTGGTCGCTAATGGAATCAATGACCTTGTTTAAGATGTTGACCATTTCAGGCCAGTCTTTACGCACACCCATTGATAATTCAAAATTGTATTCAGTAGGAGAAGCTATCTTGATATTTAACAGTTTTTTTCTGTTCATCTCGTAAGTAATAGTACCCAAATTATCCACAAAAGTATCAATCCGGCCGGCATTCAATTCCTCCAATCCTTGGACCAATGTCTCGAAATGGATCAACTCCAAGTCCGGATAGTCTTTTTCCAGTAATTCAACTGTTACATAATCTTTAACCACACCAACCCTTAAACCTGAAAGGTCAGAAAGATTGTTTATAAACGGCGCGCCTTTCCGGGATGCGATAATCATTGGAAGTGAAATATAGGGTTTTGTGAAATTCAAGTATTTCTTTCTGGCTTGGGTTTGCATTATGGAAGGAAGAATATCTATTTCTCTCTCTTTTGCCTTTGATATAACCTGCGACCAACTTAGGTCCCGTAAAGGTTTCATGGTGACGCTCAAACGTTCCTTAACTGTTTTGATATAACCAGATCCGATCCCACTATAGCGACCTTCCTCATCTAGAAATTCAAACGGTGCCCAGGCAGGATCGATTCCCAGTTTAAACTCTCGATGTTTCGAGAGCCATTTGATCTCATTGGCTGAAAGAACCTGTGATATGTTAAAATTCTGATTACTGATAGATATGGGTAACCATTGTTGTTTGATTCTATTTCGTTCTTCGATTGAAATGGCATTCAAACCTTTCTGCAAAATATCTCGCAATATAGTTTCTTCCTTTTTAACACCAATATACAAAGTGAATTCACTTGGATCTGAAAGCCAAACCTCCTCAGTTATTTTAAGATTAGGAATATAGTTATTGTCTAAGATGTGTGAGATCACTCCCAAACCACCGATAAAAGCAACCGAAGTTTCCAAAGAGACACTTTTCAATCCATCCGAAACACTATCCACTTCTTTTTGAATAATCCCAGGGTAACGGTCTCTCATTATTTGATTTGTAGAAAAGCCTTTAACTACTGCTACCGTTTTCCCTTCTAGGTCATTCATGGTTTTAATGTTTCTGCTTTTGGTGTTCACCATCAACACTGAGGGATTTGTTGCATAAGACGATGTATACGATATATATTTCTGGCGTTTAGGCGTTTTGTATATGGCTGGCATGATATCGATCTTCCCGGCTTTGAATTTTTTTAATAACTCATCCCAGGTAAATCCGTTGACAAATTCCAGTTTGATTCCTGCTTTGTCCGCAGCTAGTTTAATTACGTCGATAGAAAATCCTTTGGGATCACCATTTTCCGCAAAATCGAAAGGTGGCCAGTCCATTTCGTTTGCTACCAGTAGGGGGGATCTTAACCTATTGATCCAGGCCTTTTCTTCAGAATTAAGGACAAGGGAGTTCTCTGGAGAAGGCCGAGTTATCCAGCGGTGTTCGATATCTCGCAGCTCTTCTCCAGATATTAGAGACATCCCATCATTAACCCGCATGAGTAGCTTTTTATTCTTTTCTGTAACCGCTACAAACCACTTGTTTTTATAGAGAGGATGTTTTGAAAGGGAAAAGCTTTTTAGGAGTTGAGCTTCCCGTAAGTAGAATAATGCAGTCGGGGTATCTGCGGCAAAAACCTTCAGCGTGCCATTTTTCAGAGCACTTATTATTGCCTGGTAACTATCGAATTCCACTACAGTTCCCTTTAGAAGCTTCTTATTCAAGAATCCTTCTACGTAATCGCCTTTAATCACACCAACCCTGAAAGCAACAAGTTCTTCAATACTGTCCACAGAATTGATGCTTTCATGAAAAAAGAAATTGGTATCTGTTTCTGTTAGGGATTTACCATAATCAAGATAGCGATCACGTTCTTCATTAAAAAAGAGCCCTGCATGAACGTCAGCTTTACCTTCTTTCATCACTGATAAGGTCTCGTTCCATTTAGCCGACTCAAAATGGACAGAGATCCCGGTTTTTTTAGACCAAAGTTTCCAAATATCAATAATCAACCCCGAGGGTTTTCCTGACTCGTCTTTAAAGTGGAAGGGTACACAGTCTTCGCAATAGACGATTGATATTTTTTGATTGTTCTCATCAGACGAAGCATTGGAGCCAACAGTAAGAATCAAGATGACAATAATCAGTATTATCAGTTTGTTTGATATAAAACCTAATTTGGGAATTTTAAATTTCATTGTAGCTTTTCACGTTTTGTATTTGGAAAAGTCAAACTTTGATTAATATAGTCCTGAGACAACGTCTAGGAACGTATGACTTTATTATTATTAACTACCTATTGATTCGCACCCGTGCTTTCAGCAGGTCCGGTTTTTTCTTTTCAGGCTTCCTTCTTGTCGTCTAACAATTTGAGTGAAATTGACTCAACTAGTTCCAGGGCCCTGTCGAATTCATAGACACCCAAAACCTTACCCAGTTCTAATGCCAAGCTTTCAACAGCGGTTCCCCCGACCTGGTCAATCAGCGTGTCACATGTTTCTCCCGCCTCTGAATCGAATTCGTCTATCTGTTCTTTGAGAGTCTCCAACAGTTGAGTGATTTTGGAATAGTCTATCGTGCCTTGTTTTTCAGACTTTTGATTCTCTTGCAGTACGGTTTCTATCTTTTTTAATGATCGAGCACCTATTTCTTCCTCATTGCCGTGACCGAAAGAAGCTGTAAAAATAAATGAACTTCCCTTTTCCGGTTCGCTTTCTACCCAAATTTTTCCATTCATCATTTCTACCAAATGTTTACTGATCGTTAATCCCAGCCCGATTCCCCCAAATTTTCTGGTTGTCGACGTATCTGCCTGAGAAAACGACGTGAATAATTTACCGATTTGTTCTTCCGTCAGTCCGATTCCAGTATCACGAACCGTGAATTGGAGGCTTAATTTCTCTGATGTTTCTTCAATTAGTTTAGTCGTGATGGATATCTCCCCTTTTTGGGTGAACTTTACAGCATTATCGGTCAGGTTTATCAGAATCTGATGCAGCCTGAGAGCGTCCCCTCTTAAAAATCTTGGAATTGATGAGGCAGTCTGAAATTTCAACTCGAGTCTCTTTTCCTGTGCTTTTTTCAAAATTGAGGTGGATACTTTTTTTAAAACATCATCAAGATGAAAATCATCAGACTCTATATCCAGCTTACCAGCTTCTATCTTAGTAAAGTCGAGAATGTCGTTGATGATGTGCAACAAGGAATTTGCCGACCTAAGTGTTTTATCTAAAAGATCTTTCTGTTTTGCAGTGACTTCTGTTTGCAGACAGAGTTGGATCATCCCCAGGACGGCATTCATGGGAGTACGGATCTCATGGCTCATGTTGGCCATAAAATCACTTTTTGCAATATTGGCGACTTCCGCTTTTTCTTTTGCGAGTATTAATTCTGTCTCTGCTTGTTTACGTTGGATAACTTCTTCTTTAAGATTTTCATTAACTTTAGTCAGTTCGGTCGTTCTTTTCTCAACGCGTTCTTCTAATTTCTCGGCATGTTTAGCTAGATTCCATTCATCAATATCATGTTTTATTTTTGCGGACGCTAGCAGCCATGCTACTATTCCCATCAGCAATGCGATTATTACGCTGAGGTAAATATATTTATTCAGAGTCTTGGCTGATTCTTCGTTAACATGTTTATGTGGCAAATAGGATACAATTTTCCAGAAATATTCCTTAGCCTCTATTGATTTCTTACTCGGTACAAATGCCCCTCCAGCACCGGTACTTGATTTCCAGCCTTCCAAAAGTGGATAAACTGTGGTGAAGCTGAACAATCCTTCCGGATCTTCGAACTGTCCTGATTCTGAAGCCAATATCCTTTTCCACGGTGATGGGAAGTAATGTTCCATAGAGCGGTCTTTCCGATCTTTGTACATGAATCCCCATTCCTCTGAGGTATCTCTACCAATGATCCAGTATCCGTCGGAATTGGTCAGCATATAAAAACCTGGAGAGTTTATAATCAAGTCTTTAACATCCCGAATGAGGTAGGACCCTATAAAATTAAAAATAACAATCCCTCGTTTTTTTCCATATCTATCAAAAATTGGAGTTCCAAAGCGAATCATTGGTTTCAAGGGTTGTTCAATCATGCCTTTTTCTACATTGAGATCAAAAGGTGATATAAAAACGTCTCCCTTATTCAGTGCAATACTATCCTTAAAATAATATCTATCTCCTTTAAATTGAAGTTGGTTTATAGGGACAATAATGGGTCTTCCATTGCTCATGTTAACTCTTATAACCTCCATGCCTTCCGTGTTTATCACTCTGATCTGATCATAGATCTTGCTCCCCCTGCTGAATAGCGCAATATCATCAATAAGACGCTGATTATTGAAGCCACCTTTGTCCAGTGCATCCATTACCTGATTGTAGCCGGCAAAAAAGAGCAGATCTGATACAATAAGATCGAAATTGTGTGCGATCTTCAGGCTCTGCATTTCTATCATGGTTGACACATGAGATTTGACTTTGTGCTCCTCTTCGTTTACTTCAGCAGAGAAATAAAACCAGAGGGCGCCGTAGACAACTACTACCATTGGTAAAAAAAACAAGAGAGTGGTTTTAAATCTATGGTTAAATGATGATTGCGGTTTTTTGTTTGTAGCCATCTAAAAATATCCTCAAATATTAATTATATTTAGGTAAACCCCAGCTTTAGCATTTTGTCATAGATCCATCAGCATGAGATCTGGTTTGTTCGCTTCGATTTTTTCAATTGCTTTCTCACCAGTATCGACAATCCAAGTTACTTCTGATCTCCTACGAATTTGAGTAATAAGGACTCAACCAGCTCCTGGGCCTGGTCAAATTCATAGGCATCCAAAAGCTTACCTAGTTCTAATACCATGCTTTCAACAGTGGTTCCCTTGACTTGGTCAAGCAAAGTGTCACATGTTTCTCCCGCAGATGAATCAAAGTTATCTATCTGTTCCTTAAGGGTTTCTAACAACAGTTTAATTTTGGAACGGTCTATTGACCCTTGTTTTTCAGGCTTTTGATTCTGTTGCAGTGCGGTTTCTATTGTTTTCAAAGTTTCCACCAGCTGTTGACTGGTATGTGCCATCAGTTCCTGGGGTGGATTTCCCTTCGCCGCTTTGAGTGCTTTTTCCAGATCTGACGCCGATGACTGAAGAGAAACAGCACCGATATTCCCGGCAACACCTTTCAAGGTATGCGCCGCCCGCAGAGCAGTTTCCTGATCGTTCGCATCCAGGCTTTGTTGAATGCGCTCCATGGCGTCCGCTTCTGATTCCAGAACCTTGGCCAACGTTTTTCGGTAGGCTTTGACATTGCCACCCATACGAGCGACGGCTCCTTCCAAATCGAACCCGGGTAGATCAAGCGGTGTCTGCTCTTTAGGGTCCACTTTCGCGACCTGCCGCTGCCTAAGTTCTTCGGGAACATCCCGTTCACCCGTTTTGATCCACTTCAACAGCGTCTCGAACAACTCATCAGGGTTGATCGGCTTGGTCACATGATCATTCATACCTGCTTCAATACTCTTTTCCCGATCACCTGCCATTGCATGTGCGGTCATCGCAATAATGGGAATATCCCGGATGTCGGATTCAAGGTTCCGGATCTCTTTTGTGGCCTCAAAGCCACTCATTTCCGGCATCTGGATATCCATCAGGATGACGTCATATGGATTCTTTTCAGCCATCTCCATCGCTTCTTTACCGTTATTGGCTATCTCAACAACAAGGGAGGCCTGCTCAAGGAGTTCCTGTGCCACCTGCTGATTGACTTCGTTGTCCTCAGCCAGAAGGATGCGGGCGCCTTCGATGCCTTTGAGCTCTTCAATGTATTTCTCTTTTTTCGCCCGAATAGTCTGGGTTTTAACTCCCTCCACTCCAAAAGCCTGCATGATGGCATCAAAGAGAAGTGATCGACTCACTGGCTTGACAAGGAAACCATCAAGCTGAGCATCTGCCGCCTGCTGAATGATCTCCTCCCGCCTGAAAGCTGTTACCATGATAATCTTTGGTTGCAACGAAAGCTTGAGTTCCCTAATCTGGTTTGAAGCGGTTATACCGTTCATCCCGGGCATTTGCCAATCCATCAAAACGAGCTCATAAGGTTTGCCATCCATATCTGCCTGCTTGACTTCAGTCAAAGCCTCATCACCCGACGACGCCTGCGAAACCTTAAAGGTCATGGACTCCAACATCTCATGCAGGATTTTCCTGGATATCTGATTATCGTCAGCGACCAGGACATGTTTGTCGCGTAAATCTGTCCCTGGCAGAAGCGCTGCTTGTTTTTCCGCATACAGACCAAAGACTGCAGTAAAAATAAACGTACTTCCTACTCCTGACTCACTCTCAACCCAGATCTCGCCACCCATCATCTCTGAAAGCGTTTTTGAGATAGTCAACCCCAAACCTGTACCACCATATTTCCTGGTGGTTGAGGTGTCTGCCTGGGAAAAGGCCTGGAACAGTTTACTCTGCTGCTCACCAGTAAGCCCGATGCCGGTATCCTGAACAGAAAACTGCAGGGTTACTTCTGATTCTTTCTTGTCTATCGGTGAGATACTAACGACTATGATTCCTGTTGCTGTGAACTTCAAGGCATTATTACATAGATTAGTCAGGACCTGACCGAGACGTAAAGGATCTCCGATCAGCCCGGTTGGTGTGTCTTGATCAATGTTAAAGAGCAGTTCCAACCCTTTTTCTTCAGTTTTTTGCCCTATGAGATTGATCAGGTTGTCAAGTACGCTCTCCAGTTGAAAATCTACCGATTCAATATCCAGCTTGCCGGCTTCAATCTTTGAGAAGTCAAGGATATCATTGATAATGCCCAATAGGGAGTTGCCAGACGATTGCACCTTGCTGATATAGTCGTGCTGTTTTGAGGTTAGCTCGGTTTTGAGCGCCAGGTGACTCATGCCGATAATGGCATTCATCGGAGTTCTGATTTCGTGGCTCATGTTGGCCAGGAAATCGCTTTTGGCCTGTGTTGCATCTTCAGCAACTTCTTTGGCCTGTTGGAGTTCTTTTTCGATATCTTTTTGCTGCGTAATGTCAGTGGCCAATCCGCACATCGCATATACTTGCCCTTGTTCATCAAAAAGGGGGAACTTTTCCGTTAGATGAATCCGTGTGGATCCATCATAATGAGGGATTGACATTTCAAATGTTTTTGTTTTTTTAGATCTCATGATTTCTTGGTCCACGGCCATAATCTTTTTAGCCGTATCTTCCTCAAACAACTCTAAATCGGTTTTTCCAATAATATCTTCTTTATTCGAACCATGTAATTCTTCGAAAAATGAGTTGACCAGCTGATGGCGTCCTTCGGTATCTTTCACAAAAACAAGACTGTGCACGCCATCAATAATGGCCTGCATTTGATCCTTTGCCAGCCTGATGTCTTCTTCCATTTTCTTTCGCTCGGTAATATCAGTGGCAATACCCGCCAATCCAAAAATCCGGTCTTCCTTATCGCGCAATGGGAATTTATAAATTAGATGAGTATGAATACCCTCCGGTCCGGCTACTGTTTCCTCAAGTTGGCTTGCAACACCGCTTTCAATAATCTTTTGGTCATTAGCAACAAGATCGTCAGCAATTTTGGTTGGATGAATTTCATAGTCTGATTTGCCAATTAACTCCTCATAGGGTTTTTCAAGCATTTTCGTCCAGTTCTGGCTACCTAGAAGGTAACGACCTTCCATGTTCTTGACAAAAATGATAGCGGGAGAATAGTCGAGAATAGCCTGTAACATGGCCTGGTTTTCCATGAGTTCACGCTCATTTTCTTTCCGTTCACTGATGTCCATGTGTACACCCAGGACTCTATCTATCTTCCCAGAATCATTATTTTTAAGCGCTTTGCCGTTGGACTGAATCCATTTCCAATTTCCATCTTTGGTTTTTAATCGAAACTCAGCATCAAAAAAATCGATTTCTCCATCCAGATGCCGGTTCAGTTTTTCAAAAGTAGGGTCGCGATCGTCGGGGTGCATCAATCTGTCAAAAGGATCCTGATCGCTGGCAAAATCGTCCGAAGTATATCCCAACTGCTTATACCACTGCTCATTTTGATATAATTGGCCAGTCGTCGGACTCCACTCCCATAATCCTGTATTGGAGGATGCAAGGCCTAAATCCAATCTCTCACGATTTATTTCAAACTCCTTCTCCATTTTTTTGCGTTCGGTGATATCCTCTTCAATGGCCGCATAATAAACGATTTTTCCTTCAGAATCCAGGATAGATGAAATAGAAGCTGCTTCCCAGTACGTTTCACCATTTTTCCGAACGTTTTCATATTCCCCTTTCCATTCTTTGCCCGATTTAATCGTTTCCCAGATGTTCCCGTAAAATTCAGACGATTGAGTGCCTCTTTTTAATTCCCTGGGAACCTGTCCAATTGCTTCTTCAAAGGAATATCCCGTAACAGCTGAAAAATGAGGATTCACGTACTCAATTCGTGCTTCTGGGTCTGTTATCACTACGGAAACGGGGCTATTCTCCACTGCTTGTGATAGTTTTCGGAGTTCGTTTTCATTGAGTTTTCGTTGGCTAATGTCTTCCTGAATCGAGACGAAATGTGTTATTTCACCGTCGTCGTTTGTAATAGGTGTGATAATGACCGAATCCCAATGAAATTGATCATTTTTGTCTTTGTTATAAATTTCACCGCGCCAATCATTTCCAGCCAATATAGTTGACCACATCTCATTAAAAAACTCAGCGGGATGAAAACCGGAATTAAGTATCTTTGGGTTCTCACCAAGTACTTCATCCTTTGAGAATTTTGTAATTTCAATGAATTTTGGATTGACGTATTCGATTTTTCCTTCTTTATCAGTGATGATGACCATCACTGGGCTTTCTTCGACTGCGGAGAAAATTTTATTCAGTTCCCTTTCCGTCCTCTTGTGTTCTAGTATCTCATTGGAAAGATCGGCGGTCCGTTCTTCTACCTTTTCTTCTAGTTCATCTCGAGATTTTATCAGGATAATACTGGATCTCCGACCTAACCAGAGACTTACCCCCGTCAACAAAATAGAAATCAATAATGTAATGCCGAGTACGCCAATGACGATGATTCGGGTGATATAAAATGTGGACAGGGCTTCCTTTTCATCAATTTCTGTGGTGATACCAAACCCGAGTTCCTTGTCCCACAACCAGGCGCCAAGAACAACGACGCCCCTGTAATCGCGATAACCCTCGACATTAATCCCATTCTTTCCAGACATCGCATTCTCTGCCATGAAAGTGAGAGGCTGGTTTTTCTGCAACTCGAGCGGTTGATTGCCTTCCAGCCTATCTGATCCGGGATCGCTGACCCTGACGTTTATGATTCCCGACTTTCCTGTTGGTATCAAACCTATTTTTCGCAAATGATCGTCGAAACGGCTTTCTGAAATCAGCAATCCATCCCCGTCAAAAGCATATGTTTCCCCGCTCCTGCCAATTCGCCCCATTTGGGTCAAACGCGAGAAATCACGAGTTGGATCTATTCGCAGGGTCATAACGGCCAACACTTCTCCTTCTATATTCTTAATGGGGGCAGCGACAAACATGGTGGGTGGTTTCTGACTGGTATCGTTACTTTGTTCTTTCAACAAGACATCTGACCGCACAGGCAGGACAAATACGACTTCTCCACCAAAGGCTTTTTTCAGTATCGCCGGCCGTTGTTTGGCTATAAGATTAACTCCGCCAATGTTGGTATCGCGCATGGAACCAATATTGATATTGTCTGGATTGATAATAAAAAATCCAATATCTCCGGATCGATCCCGCTTAAGATCAAAAAACTTCCTGAGCTCTTTTAACGAAGCACTCTTGAGAAGCGCCTCCCGGTTTGGAGAGACCTGGAGGTGTTCTTGCGTCAGAGCCAGTAGAGTTGCATCAGAGGATATCTGATACAATGAGTTCTTCTGATTTTCCACCCAGACTGCTAACGATTCATGGGAAGTCTGGACCACCGTATCAAGCGATACTGCTATATCTTCTCTGATTTGCTTTTCTATTTGTGTGAGTGCCAATTGGGCAATAACAATGATAACTGCCAGAAAAATCCCG
>PJEL010002568.1_pt1 | contig 16445 bp, 29 predicted proteins | sample 1853271 | NCBI WGS metagenome assembly PJEL01 (sample SAMN08108733, study PRJNA415343) | Invertebrate metagenome, whole genome shotgun sequencing project. | host: Globobulimina | place: Sweden: Gullmar Fjord | collected 2015-08
TACTCAGTTATTAAATAAACATGAGCAAAATAAAATACACAATAGATTACATAGGCTATTTAGTAAAAGACATTAAAAACGAAATTATTAAACTTATTAAAAGAAACAAATGACTCAAGAACAACTAAGAGGAGTAGCACAACTGATCAATAGAAAAAGAAGAATAGAGGGGCTTAACGTACAAGAGTTAGCAGATAAGGCGGGTGTACCTAGTCACGGTATCGACTCAGCAATATATAAGACACGCCCTGTAACACCAGGTGTTAAGCATTACAGGGTAATGGCATGGCCAAGATTCTTGAAGATTATAAGAGCTCTGGATATTGATATACAAGATATTTATGATTTAATTTAATTATCTAATAACTATGCCATTTATAATAGACCACGGTAACGGAGACAGAGAGTTAAAAGGATTACAACATACCTTAGAACTTCTAGGTATGACTAGAGAAGAATATACTAACTTCCAGAAAGCAGACTTACAAAGCATAGTAGCTAAAGGTGATGTACCCTTGCAAGAGATGACATTGGAAGATGCAATGGCGGCAGGGCTTAGTCCAGAAGAATATTTAGATGTTACAAATGAAGGATGAAAAGAAGCGAGTGTTGTAATGCTCCGATTGAAACAGTAGCCGAGGTGTATATCAGAGACGCCTTTTGGTCGCATTATTGTCGCGAAGACACTGTACCTAAAGAGGTCATTGATACAAGGGTATATCGGCACATGTGTAGCGAGTGCAAGAAATATTTAGATATTAAAGAAGGTTAATTTATTAATAATAATGTATGAACGATAAAGAGAGAAAGATAGCTAGGGTTGATGCCTTAGTACCAGAGCAATATGGTAAGGCACACCAAGAGGCAAGTTATTCTGACAAAGTAATACATTTATGGTTTGTACGAATAGCACAAGGGGTGAGGTTCCAACAAATTGCTAAAATATATGGTGTTACAGATACATCTATAAGGAGGACAATGCAAAGATATGCTTATAGACAATATATGAAGCAGTTCGCTGAGAAACTTTAACAATTAAATATAGAAGAGGCTTTTAGTGAAAGCACGGAGATGTCATCAAAGTGTTATATTGTAGGTGTAGTGTAACGGGAGCACAGGGGCGACAGCTTTTAGATTGGTTCGACTCCAGCCCTACCTAGAAGCCTCTTTTATGTTTATTTATTATATTTAATTATGAAACAATACACACAAGAAGCATGGGAAAACCCATATACTTTATTAAACTTAAGCACAACTAAACATCTTAACGACATGAGAAGGGAGAGTGATGAACCTCTAACACAAGAAGAATATGAAATGAGAGATGATTACATCCAAGAAGAGACGGCCGCTATATTGACTGAAGAAGGTTATTATCAAGAAGGATGAGAGAGAAAATAAAAAAGGGAATTAAAGCACTATCAGATGCAGAGAGGGAACTGCTGTTGCTAGAACTATTACAAGATGATGTGATAGATTATACTTCATTATCCTTTGCATATGTGCGCTTGCTTAAGCGGCGGAACAGGCAGCTAATGATCAGGATGGCAGGGATAGCTGATCCTCTATCACAATATATTGATGGTCTCAAGCCGAAAACAAAGCATGGTAAATTCACGCGAGCTAAGGCAGAATATAATTTGTATAAGTCTGGTATATTCGATGGAACGGTATATGGAGATGAGCTAGCTGTAAGAGTGAAGGAGTCTGGTTATGCCGAAGACGAGAATGGTATGCCTATTTAATTTGGAAGGTTAATATTTATTATTTATATATTATGAAATCAGTATTATATGCAGGCGCGTTTGCTGGTCTGACTGCAGTAGCTATAGGAATATATTATCTACTTGCGTATCTACTTATATGGTGCTTATATGAGCTTAACATAGTGGACTGGCACGGTAAAGAATGGGTTGTTACATTAATGATTTCGGTAGTAATAATATTGGTTAGGCATATTATGCGCAAGCCAGGCGACTAAATTTATTTATTATCATTTATATATGAGACTATCAGAATTCAAAGAAGGCGATTTAATCACTAGGATAGGAAGAACTGACCCACTAAAACCTGGGGACGTGGGTGACGGTTCATATATGGGAGACAAGTTGCGGTTTCTAGGTATAACAGCGAATCATGTGTGGTATCAGCATAGCGAAAGTGCTATATTTGGGGACGATGTGCATAACGTGGATATGGAGAATTGGGACGATGACCGCTGGGATTATTACCCTGAAGCACAGATAGAGAAATGGAAGAAAAAATATCGGGGCAAAGTGCCTGTTTAGAAGGTTAATATTTATTACATTAATAATTATGTTTATGACGGTACAACGTCCAGACAGCGGGCCAGCTAAAGATATAACAATGGAGAAGCCAAATAAGACAACTACTCTACATATAGATTTATCTAATATATTCGCTTTAAACGCAGAGCTTATTCGCAAAAGAGCACCTAAGCATACCGACGTGGTAGTTAAGTACAATGACAAGGAGTATGAATTCTATCTCATTGAGTTCCTCAAGAAGTTGGATATACTACCGGAAGATTAATATTTATTATCTAATATTTATGGAACTTAACAGCATTATACCAACAGGTCCTGCGCCAGAGTGGGCACGCAAGCTATTCCATTTATTAAATGAGAATTCTAAAATAATAATAAAGGAAATAGATGAGCTGCAAGCGCAGATTGATACACTACAGGATGTAAACGACTTGTATACATCTGAAGAAGGCAAAGCGTTAGGTGGTACGTTAAAGCGACTTGCAGATATACGACAGCAAGTTAATTGATCTAATTATATGGGACGCCCTTAGGATTATGAAATGTAAGATATGTTTAAAAAAGATAGGTAAACGTAAGCTATATTGTGGTGATGCATGCCGCAAGATAGGTGCAAAGAAGCGCATGGATAAAGTAATTAAGGAGGCTCAACAGTTGCGTGAACAAAGAAGATCATTTACCAGAAATGATATAAAGAACAATAGAAAGTCAACTAGAACGGAGGTATTACAAGGAGAACTAATCATTGCCAAAATGAGGAATAGAGCTAGACAACATGGTATATACTTCTGGGAATATGGCAACAAAAAGGATTATTAATCTGGTATAATAAGATAACAGTAATAACTGATATGAAACCACTAAATAAATACGCATACATAAAACATATAAACCCTTCAACATGGAAGTCCACTACAGGCCTCGAGCTAGAGCGTGAAGACGACCATTGCAAGTTCGCCAAAGCAGAAGTAATCTCAGTTAGTGAAGACATTAAAGAACATATATCCCCTGGTGATATTGTAGTCTATAGATGGCTGGGTGCTATCAAAGCAGGTGGGGATAACAAACTAGTTAAGCTCAAGTACATTTATTTAAAGGTAGATAAAGACACACGTGTCTCTGATAACATATGAAACCAATAGAAGGCTATATTCTAGTAGAGCCAATAGACATAGAAGAGAATACAGCATCAGGGCTTATTGTACAGACACGAGGTGAAAGACATGACAAAGGTACAGTTATATCACTTGGTTCTGGTGCATTTACTAAGGATGGTGATAAGATACCTTGGAATGTAAAGGAGGGAGACACAGTACTATTTAGGAGTGTAGCCCCTGAGCGTATAGAACTAGATGGAACAGATTATTTACTAATGCGTGAAGAAGATATATTAGCTATATTAGAATGAAATTCACCAAAGGAACAGAAATAACAGAAGAAGAAATAAAAAGAATCAAGGAAATAATAAACCAGACTAATATCAAACCTAAACAAAGGATTAAACAAAAGATATTAAAAGCTTATAAAAAGAAGTATGGGAAGAATGAAACAACATATAACTATAGAACAATTAAAGGAGCTAAGTAAAAAGCAGAAAAAGCGGTTGCAGAACTGGTGGGTTCCTGTAGAAGGTGATCACTTCATAACACAGGACTTACGCTCTGATATAGTTGGAGATATTTATATATATTCCCTTCGTGATGACTGGAATGAATCTATTGAACCAAATAATAAATCATACCCACTCCTTTCCATAGGTCAAATGATTGAGTTCATAGGTGATGATTGGACCCGTTCACTAGAAAACTGTAAAGGGTATGTAAATACAACACCAGATGAGCTTTGTGATGCCTTATGGGATATGATTAAACAATTATTAAATGAAACAACACATAACTAAAAAAGACATAGAGCAATTAGACAAACGCCAAAACGAAGCACTTCATAAATGGTGGAAGCCTAAGAAAGGTGATAGAGCATGTTATCGCAACTCTGACGTCTGGCACCTGATCTGTTATGTTGATAATGAAGGCACAATGTATAGTGGCCGTGAAGACCTAATACTTAAGGAAGAGCATGTATTGTTGCTTTCCATAGGTCAAATGATAGAGTTTCTGGCACAAGATGAGAAGTCTATATCATGGATGATCAGGGGTAACGACAAGATGGCATCAGTGCGTGTTGCAAGAGAGGGTGAAAAGTTTGAACCTATATACGCAGATAATCTCTGTGATGCTTTGTGGGAGGCTGTCAAAGATAAATTAAACAAATGAAAGAAGAAAAGAAAAAGGACTACACAATTGAAGAACTTAAAACACTTCATAAGAAGATGTTCACTGATGAAACCCTCTCTCAGTTAATCGATGGGTTCCAGAATGACTTCACTAATGAGGAAGCAAGCAGGCACGCTGGAATATCTCCAGCATCCTACTACAGGTATTATGAGATGTCTTCAGAATTGAGAGAAAAAGTAGATCATGCTAAAGCTTTCATGTTTACATTAGCTAAGAAGACATGGAGAAATGCTATTAAAGATGATAACGTTCCAGCTTCAATTGAGTTCCTTAAAAGGAGACAAAAGAAATTGTACAGTGAAAGACAAGAACATACTGGACCAGATGGTGGCGCAATTGAAAATAATATAACCTTAACAGACTTCCAAAAGATGTCTGCAGAAGATAAACAGAAAGCTTTAACTGATCAAATAAAAGAACATGAATGATAAAACAGAGACAATGTTTAAAGAGTGGGACTTAATTGCTGAGAAGTACTCACGTATGGATCTTAGGCTAGTTACATCTTTAATGCGCGCTCTGAAGAAGCATTATATAGATAATTATGAGGATGTGGATGCTTTATCTGCAGACATGCTTCAATCTGGTTACGATGCGATAAACAAAGCAAAAACAAAGAGTGAAGAAGGCAAAATAATTATAAGCCAAGAGGAGTTATCACGTAGAGGAAAAGGCAAAAAGCACACAACTTGGTGGCCTGATTGTGGTATGCAATTTGTGGGTGTGTTAGATGGGAAGGCAATTGATTTATTAAGACTAGCTCAAGTTTGTGAGCAATGGTTAGATAAAGAAAATGATACGAAATAAAGTGGATAACTGCACAATGTATAGCAAAACACACATGTAATACAGTAAAGGGTTTTGTAACTGTCTGTAGTAGGCTGGATAAACTTATAAACAATATATTTTAAATGTTACGTAAATGAAAGGACAGGTAAACAGCGGTGACAAGAGCAAATGGGTTGGAGATGGTCCCAAATACTCCTGCACAGGACTAGCGTTGACTGTAGAGAACGTAGAGATGATGTTACAGAAGCTAAACTATGTAGACGGGTTGGTCAATATATTCTGCACAGGATATGCACAAAGAAAAGCATATGCTATTGCTAATACATTGAACAAAGAATTACCCAAATATAAGTTTCAGGTCCTCTTGATACCCATGTTTTGCGGGGGTGATACGACCTGGGGTTTAGTGTCTAATAATGATGCTGTGTTTAGTGCAGGTGATGGGACAGCTTATAACGAGGGTGACCCTACTTGGCATATGACACAGTCTACAGGTGGAGATACATATACTGCGTAATTTGGGAAGCTGTTAAAAGATCATTAGAATAACTATTATATTTCAAGCATGTTAACTAAACACAAAGAGGTAGCTCAAACACTAGAGGAATATAGGGAGAGAAAGAAAGAGCGTGAGGAGGCTGAGTCAGAAGAGGCAATGCCAAGTGTGATATGCATCGACTCCAATGATAATTTGCTTGATATAGAATGGCGATATAATTCTAATAGATTGCCCCCATTTGGTGGCTTAGGTATAACAACAAATGAGTAGAGACTATGACAAAATACTCGCAGAGCGTTATGAAGTACGTGAGCGATGCAAAACTGATATTACATTTAGAATGAAGACATTCCAGAGATGTTATGACGACACCCTCTATTGGATGGATATGTTTGCGTGGACTTTAGATCCTAGAAGAACACCTGCAGAACTGCCCTTTATACTATATGAAGGCAAACAAATAGAGTATTTAAATTTCCTTGAAGAGTTATTAATTAGACCAAGAGATGTGTTTCTTGATAAACCAAGAGATGTAGGAGCTACAGCAATTGCTATGAACTTCTTTCTTAAACATTGGTTGTTTGATGATTACTTTAACGTTCGTGTTGGAAGTAGAAAGGAAGACTACGTAGACAAGAAGGGCGATCCTGATACTTTATACTATAAGATAGACTACACAATGTCTAGGTTACCGCAATGGATGTTACCTGCAGGATGGAACAAGAATGTACATCGAACACACTTAAAGTTAGAACGTCCTGATAACTCTAATACAGTAACAGGCGAGTCTGCTAATGATAGTTTCGCTCGTGGTGGTAGACAGAAGATGGTGTTCTTTGATGAGATAGGGTTCTGGAATTGGGCAAGAGCAGCATGGCAGAGTGCGGGTGATGTGACAGACGCACGTATCGCAGTTACAACCCCACCTGATGCAGGACAGAGCTCGTTTGCTTATAGATTATTAACAGGTCAAGCAGGAGATGTAGAGGTGATGTCCATTGAATATAGTGATATACCTCATAAGGATGAGAAGTGGTATAAGGACCAGAAAAAACGTAGATCGCCAGAGGAGTTTGAAAGGGAAGTGTTAAAGAGTTACACAGGAACGTTAGAAGGAAAGGTGTATGCTGGAGATTGGCAAGCGCATGTAAATGCAGAGATAGTTGAGTATAATTCAGGGTTACCATTATTTGTATCATGGGACTTTGGTCTAGATTCAGTAGCGATGATTTGGTGGCAAAAGGACTGGAAGACAGAGAAGTTAAATATCATTGATTGTTATTCGAATACTAACAAAACGATAGACTTTTACATACCATTTATCACAGGAGATATTATATCTGGTGTACATCGTTATAACACAGCAGATGTAGTAAAGGTTAACGCACATAAAGGATGGCGTAAGGACGTGTCTCATTATGGTGATCCTGATGTTCATAAAAGGAGTGTAGTGACAAAGACAAGTGCACATAACGTTTTACAAGAAGCTGGTATTTATGTACAGACTAAACCATGGAAGGGAAGATCCCATCGTACTATGCGTGAACAAGCACGTTTGATAATGAGAAGGCTATCAGTAGACAGTGTGAGGTGCCAGGACTTAATAGATGCAATGATCTCAGCACAGTATCCTAGAGTAACGGAAGGAAGTCAAAGGACTACGGCATCAGACAAGCCTATACATGATTGGACTAGTCATTACAGGACAGCATTCGAGTACTTCGCTGACAATGAACCAGTACGAGAAAAGTTGAAAGTTCCAGAAAAACCTGTACAATACAGGTATAAACCACAAGGCGGATATTAATTATTATATGCAAACAATGCAAAGATACTTCAAAGTTACGAACACAGCAAAAGCACCAATACACATGTCATGGAATAGAGCACTACTCACAGGTGAAGATTTAGAAGCTTACGATGAATACTTGTTATCACCTGAATTCTTAGGTGGAGATGTACAAGAACGAGCAGCAAGAAGACACGTAGCAACAGAGGTACGTACTAGGGGTTTCTTCCAAGGATTAAACAAGGATATATTATTAACAGCTAAAGACCCGGTCATCCAGAACAAGACACTGATTAAAGTACCAAGAGCAGAATGGCAGTTTTGTTTCGGTCCTGATTATACTCTGATTGACGTATACCAAGCGTTCAAGTTATGTAGAGATTTTAAGATAAGACATAAATCTAGTGATACTTTAGGAACGATGTTACCTAAACTAGAAAAGCTATTTGGTTCTAATGTTAAGATCTTAACTGATATACAATGGGAAGAGTCAGGATTAAGAGTGCATGAAAAGATAGAGATAAGGCAAACACCAACCGTAACCATGATGACACCAGAAACAGTATACTCTGGTAGTTTAGTTGCAGTAGAGATTACAGAAGAAGCTGCAAAGATGGAAGATGAGATAGAGCCTGTAGAATTTAGTAATAGAACAGACCAAGAGATACGGGAGTTAGCGAAAGCTGCGGGTATTACTTCTTATCACAACAAGAGCATTGACAAAATCAAACAAGAGCTTGCAGCCAAACCAGATGCAGTGTCAGCAGTGTAAAAAGAATATACCGCGAGCACATGCGATTAGAGCTATTTGGCATAAAAAGAACAAACAATTAGATTTGTGTCCAGTCTGTTTTGCAGGCTTTTATAAGATGGACGTTAAGGATAATGAGATGACTAATAATGACCTAAAGAAGACTGGGTTATATCAGAGTGGCATGGATGTTTTAGATGTTAAATCATATTTAGAGAAATGGAGCAAGAATCTACAGAGTCACCTATAGGAGCAGAACTAGCACCAGAAGAATTCAATGCTGTGCTACAGTTTGTGCGATTCATTCAAACACGTAAGTATGGGGAGTTTTCAGCGACTGTACATACATCAAGCCCATCGTATGGTGGCAAAGAGCGATCTATTATTATTAAGATAACAAAGAACTATAAGACTAAACTTAACATGATTGACAATTCATGATATATTGGCATAACAGAGCACCTGTATTCCCCTTTATTTTGTTACAACACAATTATGGCAAAAGACACTGATACGGGTGATTACTTTAAACAATGGCAGGCTCAGCATAAGATAAACAGTCGTGACCAATACGACGCTATTAGTTTGGTACGAGAGAGATTCACACAATCCAGAAACGCATTACAAACTACGTGTTACCATGACAGTGTGAGTGGTGATGGTAGTAGTTGGTATGATAGGAGAGAGAAGCAAGTGAAGGCAAGCATTATGTGGAGTGTTCGTACAGACAGTGATGACTTCAGTAGTAATATTAAGTCACCAATGTCACGAGGTCGAATTAGTGCGTTTGTAAATCAATTCAAGAAGTTAAATCTACAATGGGAAGGGAAACCAAACAATCCAGAAGATCGTAATTCAGCATTCATGGCATCAATATTACTTAATAACTGGTTTGACAGTAGTAACGCTAAGGGTGAATTGAACTTGGTAGCAGAATCTTGTGCTATGCACGGTTCCTCAATATTCAGGGTATGTTATTTAAGAGATACAAAGAAAGTAAGATTATCAGGTAGTGAGCCTGAGACAGATGAAGAGAAGAAGGAAGCTGAAGAGGGGAAGACAGTATATGGTAAAGCAACTGAGGAAACAGTGCATGACGATGTTATATTAGAGTACGTGCCACTTGATGAGTTCTATTATGATCCTCAAGCTTGGTATATGCACGGTCCTACATTTGCAGCACGGTGGGCCATAAGGAGGCGTTTCGTTAACATAGAGGATGTAAGACACACATATGAAGATAACAACGATGTTATAAAAGCCAATCTTAAGAAGGTCAAGCCAGCATATTCATACTTTGATGATAGCTATAGTTTTTTCAGACCACCTACAGAAGTGTCAGATAAGAGTGTAGTAGAACTAATAGAGTATGAGGATAAGGTGAATGATCGCTATATTGTAATAGCTAATGATATCCTATTGATTGATACCCCACTACCGTATAACCATAAAGAATTGACATTCCATAAGGTAGACTTTGTTAAAATGCCAGGGCAGTTCTTTCACTTAGGTATTCCGGATCTGTTATTGAACATACAAGGATCTATGGAGTATTTGATGAACATGGCGGCTGATTATATATATAAGTCATATAATTATCGTTTAGCAGTATCAGCAGATAACTACGTTGAGATAGCTAGATTACTATCCCGTGGTGGTGATGAGATCATTCCAGTTGATACAGCTGATGGAAACCCTATGTCGTCAAAGATTATGCCGTTAACGAATACACCGATCGGTTTTGATTTATTCAGGTTAATGGATATGTTAGAACAGAATGCTACAATGGCAACACAGATAGACCCTTCGCAGTTAGCGTTAATGTCTTCTGGTAAGACAGCAACAGGAGCAATGTTAAACAAACAACAGTTAGAAGCTATGATCGGCGGTGTAATTGAAAACTTTATTAACGATGGTTTGAGAACAGCAGGCACACAGGTATGGCAATTGATGCAACAGTTCTATAGTATTCCACGTGTGAAAGAGATCGAAGGAGAAGAGGATGAGAAAAAGTTCAGAGTCATTAGATTGGAGGGAGTTACAATAGACTTGAATGACAAGACTAAGTTATTAGAAGAAAGCAAGAGTGACGACTTCTACTCATTCTTTGAAGTAAAGGGTGAATACTTAAACAGTGCAGATGAGGTAGATATTGGTATTAGACCTGAATCCAAACAAATAACTAATAGAGCGCTTGAACAGCAGAAGATGAAGGAAGACTTTGCACAACTAACACAATTCGCAGTGGATCCAGATAATCCACAAGCAGTTGCACAACACCCACTAGGTATGGTTAACGCACGTAAGTTATTTGAAGAATACTTCGAGGTAGAACAGTTGCCACAAGAACTGTTACTAAACCCTGAAGCTAAGGATAAAGTCCAGATACAGGAAGCTGAGGAGCATGTAATACAGATTGTAGAAGAAGGAAAGAACATACCAGGTGTCCCCGGACGAGGAACTGCTCATAGAAGATATGAGGCACAGGTTTTGATTGCTCTTCATACAGCAGCTACAACGCTAGAACAAGAGATAGAGGAAGACATGAAGGAGAAAGCAGAGAAGTTATTCAAACAACCTATACAACCACAAATGAATCCAATGACAGGGCAGATGGAACCTCCGATACCACCGCCACCACCAGAACCGGATCCAGTGGCTATAAAGAAATTAGAGAAGTTAAAAGGTAGTATCGAAAGACTACAACAACACTTGGTTCTTGAGAACATGCCAGCAGGTATGGCTGAGGAAGCTGCAATAGCAGGACCACAGCAACAACAACCGCCATCAGCTCCAATGCCGAGCGGAGGAGGAATGCCAGCAGGACCACAACCAGAAATGCCAGCGCCGATGGGAATACCAGGGGCACCTAATGCTATTTAATTATTAATATCAATGTATGCAAATACCAGGACCTTTACAGAAGCTAGACAAAACAGAGATAAAAGCACTGAAGAAACTCGCTAAGACTAGTGAGTATAAGGTATTACAGAAAGCAGCTAATCTAGAGTATGAGAGGTTAATGGTTGGAGCGCTTAACGCAACACCGACTGAAAGTCCTCATGTAGACGCACATGCTGCAGGCATAAGGAAGGGGAGGGTTATTGCCTTGTTTTTCTTTACTGATTTAGAGAAACAAATAGAAGCATTAGAGGATATCGAGGAGAAACAAAAGCCTAAGGAAGACGAGAAAGATTGACATCGCAAATAATATAATATAATATAAATGTAATCGGAACACCCGAATTATTGATCAAATGGTCAGTAGTTTGGGTGTTTCTTTTTGTTATTTTACAAGTTAAAAAGACACTATGTCGAATGATGCAACCGTGGTGGACCCTACAACTCCTGTAATAGAAGGAGAAGAAGTAGAAACTCCAGCACCTCAAGCAGTATCCCCTACAGATGATGTAAGTAGCGACGATACACAAGTACCATCAACTCCTGATCCTACGCCCGAAACACCAGGAGATACAGCTCAAGCTAGAGAGGAAGGGAAGTTAAGGAAGCTTCAAGAAGAGATTAAAAGGGCAGGGTTAAACCCCGAACAGTTAGACCAAGGACTTTCACAACTTAAAGAAGCGCGCGAAAGACTCAGTAATATAGAGGAGAGCGCTATGCAGACACCTGACTCGTATAAGCAAGCCTTAATGAATTTTAATGGTTTGTCAGAGACTCAAGCGGCGCAACAGGTAGATCGCTTAAGAGCACAAGGCAAATGGGGCACAGCACCTGCAGGGCAACAAGCAGACCCAATAGCAGCAGCACAAGACGCTGCTCGAAAAGAGGTGTATATGCAACAATATATGCAAAATATACGCCAGCAGTTTTATAGTGCACTACCAGCGTTAGATCCAAAGAACTTAGCAGCTGAAAATCATCCTATGGCAAAGATGCAAGCAAATGTAATCGATGCAGAAGTACAAAGAGTAATGAAAGCAGATAGTAGTTTGAATTATGCTACTGAGGCGGTCAGAGTGTATAAAGCTATGACTGGAAAGACAGATGATGATATTAAGCAAGCACAGGAGAAGGGTTACTACCAAGGACTCTCGCAAGCCAACGCAAGTAATAATGCAGCAGGCAAAGCGGGTGTAACAGGTACTCCGGCTACTCCGAGTTCACATGGGTTATCAGCGCAACAGTTGGCAGAAGCAAAGGAGGAAGGTCTAACACCAGAACAATACGCAGAGTATGATTCTGGACCAGTACAAATGAAATAATATTTTTTAATTTAATATAATGGCAGCAGGAGATACAAGAGGTACAGGGTCAGCCGTAACAGGCATTGCTGATGCAACACTATATGTTGATTCTAATGTAACAGCAGCAATCAATGACTTGGTTAACGTACAAAGCGCTCAAATGGAGCTCGCCGATGCTGGTGAAGTGATAGCAGGCATATTATTAAAGGACTCTATAACAAGTTCTTCAACTGGTGTGCCAATTAACATCACACCGTTCTTGACAGTGGTAATGGATAGTAACAGTACTTTCATTGCAGCAACAGACGCAGGTGGTTCTAGTGTGTTCGATATTTCTGGAGGAACAGGTGCGCAAATTGTTAATACATCAACAAGGGCAGCAAGAGTAGCAACACCGTCCAATACAGCTCAATTACTATGTCTACAATATAACCCACAAGGTGTAGGGTTCGACAGTGATGTTAGTGTTGGCAGATTTATGATTTTAGAGAGACAGTTCGCGTAGGATAAATTTATATTTTAAACAATTAACATGGGAGCACCAACTAGTCCTGTACTAACAGATAGTATGCCACGAGCGGTCTCTAGACAGTTCAAGAAATACTATATTGAAACAGGAAATTTAAAAATGCCTAAACTTAGCAGAGTATTCAAAGAGAGTCCACAAGTGGATTGGAATGAATACGAAACTGACTTCCAAGGCGTAGGACAACATGAGGCTACAGGAGAGTTAGAAACATTCAAATCAGATGGTATCGGAGAAGCTTATCAGACTATTTACACACCAGTAAAGAAAACTAAAAAGGTACAGTTATCTTGGGAAGTAGGTAAGTATGACAAGTCAGCTATTACAAGAGCAGCTAAACTGGGAACAGAATTAGCAGCTAGTGCAACTGACACTATCGAGACTGATGGAGCTAATGTATTGAACAATGCATTTGACACTGACTACACATCGTATGGTGATGGGAAACCATTGGCATCAACACAACATTTAAGAGCAGATGGTGGTACTTCACAATCTAACGCATCGTCTACAGGCATCACCTTTGGTGATGATAACTTGGAGACAGCACAGGTAGCATTTGCAGAACAAAAGAATCACAGAGGAAGATTAATATCAGGTGGGCCAACAAAATTGTATCTACCAAGAGCACTTTTGAAGAAAGGCTTGATTGTTTGTAAGAGTCAAGGAAGATCAAACACAGCAGATAATGACTTGAATGTATATAACAACATGAGAGAGTACAAAGACGGTAGTTTAGACATCGTTTGTTGGGACTACATGGGGGCAGCGGCAGGCGGATCTGATACAGCATGGTTCTTAGCGGGCCCTGGGGCAGAACTAAATTGGAAATGGGGTTTGAAACCATTAGTAAAGGAAGACATAACAACTGGTCTGCAAAATGACTCAGTATACTTCTTGAGTAAATATCAATACTCTGTAGGTTGGAGTAACTGGTTACACTTATGGGGTTCTGCTGGAGATGGAGCAGCATACAGTAGCTAAAAAACATAGTGGTGCCTCTGGTGTTCTGTTGTTTGCGGGTTCACAGAATGCTGGCTACTAATAAGCTGGAGGCACTATATATCTATTAGAATTTTATATAATGGGAACAACACATTTCAGAGGGAACCTAGAAGTAGGGGGGAGCCTAACAACAGGTACTCTTACTAATTCAGGAGCTCTTACAATTCCTTCATTAACCACAACAGAAAGGCTTAACCTAACAGCGGAGGCTGGTATGCATGTATATGACTCAACATTGGGTTATGACATGATGTACAGAGCAGCAGGTTGGGGGCAAACAGGTGGATCCGCAGCTGGATCTTTAGATGCAGCATATAATGGTGGTTCTTCTATTACAGTAGATGCTGGAGCAGTTACACTAAATGACACACAAACAGCTACAGGTGGAGGATTATTAATTACAAAGAGTGGAGTAATCACAGGTGCAAATAGTGCATCGGTATTCCATATTAATTCAACAGGAGCACATGATACCTCTGGTGATGTTACTTTTTTAGAGATTTCAGTAGGTGCTGAAACAATTTCAGGTGCTGTAGTAGGTGCAGAGATTGAAATGAACGCGAATACTGATAGTGCTTTGACAATCACTAAGGGAGCAGCAACATTAACTGATGGTGCATTAACATTAACTGCAGGAGCATTACTTTTAACTCTTGGAGATTTGACATTAACAGCAGGAGATTTGACAATGACTCTTGGAGATTTTGACACAGCAGATGGGTCTGTAACTATTATAGATGCAGACAATGCTAATACATTCGCAGTAACAAACAACACTATTACTACAGCTGATTTGGCAGATGTTAACAGCACCTCAATTACAACTGGTGCGTTAATGAAACTGAATGCTAATACAGCAGCACATGATGGTGAAGTACTTGAGATCATATCAGCAGGTGACACTACAAGCACACCTGTAGGTATTTCAGTAACAATTGACTCACCTACAACAGGTGCCGCAAGAGGTATTGAGGTAGTTATGGCAGCAGCTACAACTACTGCAAAGGGTATTTCGGTAACAATGGACGCGATAACAACAGGAGACATGCTTTATCTGGATAACGGAGGGGCATCAATGACAGGAGATGGTAAGTTTATTAACTGTAACGACGATAACGTAAGTGCGTTTTCTGTTTCAGCGAATGGAGCTACAGTAATTGCTGGGAGTGCCTCAGGAACAGACGCATTAACATTAACAGCTGGAGACATCTTAGTAACTTCCGGTCATGTAGATATGACAGTTGGAGACTTCACAATGGCAGATGGTAGTGTGAGTATAACAGATGCTGATAATGCAGCTTCGCTTACAGTAATTAATAATACTGTAACAACAGCAGCAGCTTTAGCTGATGTTTCCTCAACAAGTATTACTACAGGAGCGTTGATGAGATTGAATGCTAACACAGCAGCTCATGATGGAGAGGTATTAGAGATTATTTCTGCAGGTGATGCCACAAGTACACCGGTAGGAGTCTCAGTCACTATAGCCTCACCAACTACTGGTGCAGCTAGAGGTATTGAAGTTACTATGGCAGGAGCAACTACAACAGCTAAAGGAATTGCAGTCACAATGGACGCGATTACTACAGGCGATATGTTGTATCTTGATAATGGTGGTGGAACAATGACAGCAGGAAGTGGGTTCTTCATTAATTGTAATGATGACAATGCTTCTTTATTCTCAGTGAGTACAAATGGAAATACAGTGATTGCAGGAACTGCAGCAGGAACTGCAGCAATGACATTATCTCTAGGAGATCTTGTTATTACTGATACAGATTCAACTACAATTACATCTGTGAATGGCACAGGAAGTATTGTAGAGATCATATCAGGTGGAGCGATCGGAGCAGATAAAGCTTGCTTAGAGATTGATGCAGCAGGAACATTCAATGCAGATGGTTCTCTTTTGAGACTATCAGCAGAAGGTGTAACAGCTACAAATAGTCCATTTGCAATGCAGATAGACGCAGCAGCTTTAGACATGGGAGCAATTAATATTGTATCAGCACCAACAACTAACTCAGCAGTGGTAGCAACTACAACAGGGGCGCTTGCAGCTGATAAAGCGGTTGTTGAATTGGTATCCAATGCAGCGGCATGTAATGCAGATAGTGCAGTACTTAGAGTTGAGCAGACAGCAACAGATGGCGTAGCTACTTGCGTAGCATTGAAACAGGATGATCTTAATATACCGTTCATTACGTTTGAATCTACAATAGGGACAGGTAATGCAATAGAGGCGGTAGGAGCTAAATCTTTAACAACAACTCACTTTGTCATGGTAGACATAGAGGGC
>PJEL010002569.1_pt1 | contig 16444 bp, 17 predicted proteins | sample 1853271 | NCBI WGS metagenome assembly PJEL01 (sample SAMN08108733, study PRJNA415343) | Invertebrate metagenome, whole genome shotgun sequencing project. | host: Globobulimina | place: Sweden: Gullmar Fjord | collected 2015-08
CGGCCAACATGCCGGCGCCGATGGGGAGCGGCGACGCCATGAGCGCTGCTTCAGATAGAAGTTCGCGTCCAACACGTTCGCCCTTCCCGGGTCCGCCCTCCTGCGTGGGGGTCAGGAGCTCTCCCCCTACGGCTGCGGCCGGCGAACCCACCATCAAGGCCTTCTGCCACCCGGGCGCGGTGTGCCATTGCTCCGCGGCCCCGGCCCGCAAGGTGTTGGCCACCCCGTTGTTCTTCAGGGACTTGGCGTACCCAGGGATGCTGTGCAGCCCCATCTCTTCCGCCTTCTCTGCGGCGGCTTGGCCTTTTTGGGTTCGAGCAAACTGTTTCTTGGCCTTGTTGATAAGCCGATAGTTGCCGCTCTTGGCCGCCACACCCAGCTCCTTGGCGGAGTCTATGTGGTCCTCCACCGCGTCGTAGGCTCCGCCCTTCATAGCCTTCAGCTGATTGGCGTCAGCGTACCCGGTCACCCCGTGTAGCTGGCGCTTCGCTCCGCGGGATATGACCCCCAGAGGGTTCCACTTCCCTCCGGCCTGGGCCTTTCCTGCCATGTCCATGGCTTTTTGGCTACGTGACGCCAGCGCGCCTCCGCCCGCGCCCAGAAGTGCGCCACCTGCCGCGCCCGCCGCACCACCAATCATTCCCTTGCTGATGCCGGCAGACAGGGCCTCCCCCGTAGTCTTCCCCTGCTCTTTCGCCTGTTGGTAGCCGCGCACGCCCTCTACGCCAGCGCCAGCCACACCTCCCAGCGCCCCGCCGACGCCGGCGCCGCCGGCGCCCATGTCGATAGCTCGCGCGCCCTTCAGCGCAGCGGCACGTCCGCCAGCCCCTGACAGCATACCTTGAGCTCCCCGCACCAAGGAGCCCAAGGGTCCTGACGTCTTCTCGAGCTCGTCATGGAAGGCGAGCATCGTCGTGCGCTTGTAGTCATCCATGAAGTAGTACCGGTAGCTGAGCCTTGAGTTTGCGTCGATCCGCTTGGAGGAACCGGTGAATGAGAAGCATGCGCCGAAGCTGCTCGTTGGTCACGGACTCTGCCAATGGGACCTTTCCAGACTTCCTGACGGAGGGCCAGAGCCTCCGTATCTCCTCACAGTCTACTGGATGCCCGGCTGCGTCGGTCTTCACGAAGTCGAGTGGCTCGATGGGGCAGAAGATTCCGTCGAACTTGAAGACCACCGCCAGGTACGCCTTCAACTCGTCTGACCAGTCGACATCGTTCCGGATAAGCCCTGCGATGTCCGCAGCCAGGGTGACCTGGGCGGCGGTGGGGATCTGCATCACCTCGAAGTCAGGGAACAGGCTGTTCAGTGGCATGGCGCACGCCAAGAACACCTGCCAGTTGTTCCAGAAGCCGTCGACATAGTGAAGCGTCTTGACCGCCTGCAGCTTCTCGATGTTCATGTCGCTGATGGAGGGGGTGCGGAAGTCTTGCGGGATCCGCATCTCCAGCGTTGTCACCTCCCACTCCATCCACACCGGCCCGTACTTTCGCAACAGAGCCAGGTCGAGCACGTAGGGGTGCGCGTCTGGATGTTCGAAAAGGTTGATGGCTGACTTCTCAGTCAACCGAACCTTCTCGTCCTCCTCTCCCAACGTCTCGAGGATCTCCTCAACGTCGTCGTCATCCAACTCCTGAGCCTGTGCTTCTTTCGACAGACCCAGTTTGTGGAGGGCTTCAACGAACCGTTGGTCCAGCTCTGTCACGACGTAGATGCCCCGAAGTTCTGCGAGTCGCTGTTGTTCGCCATACGCATGACGATGAGTTTCTGATCACGAGGCAACGACTTGAAGATCCCCATGGGATCCTTAGCGAACTCCTTGGCCATCTCTGGGCCAAACCGGTTCGCCATGTGCTCGTTGTTGTGCTTCGAGAATTCCACCAGCTCCGCATTGGCGATGTACTCGTTGCCTATGATGGTGGAGTCCTCCTTCGACACGTCGCTCTCTGTGATCTGCGCCTTGGCAGCGACCTTGTCGAACGTGGAGAAGTAGGGGTCGGGGACGTACCTGCCGTAGTGCTCGTCCAACTGATTGACGAAGTCGAAGTGGGCCAAGGTCTCCGCGAACAAGTCCGCTGGGATCTGGGGGCGCACCGACGCCAGCTTGTCCAGCACTGCGGTGTCGGCCTCGTTGAGCAGCATCCGGCGCGCGTCGAGCGCGATCTTGATCTGCGTCTCGGAAGCGTAGGTGTCGGCGCCGTACCGCTCTGCCTCGTCGCTCACACCGATGCCGAGGGCGTGCGCCCGCTTCACCATGTTCTGGCAGAACTCCCGGCGCATGAGAGGGCTCATCCGCCCGCCAAACTCGTCGAAGTACGCGGATGCGGTCTTCACCTGGTCGTAGCCGTCGAGCGGGTACCGCTCCACACTGGGGCAGGCGTAGTGCTCTGCCTTCTTCTCCATGCGCTGAACTGGGGCTTCGACCCCGCGCACATCCACGTGGGGGGACATGACGCCTGCGGTCTTCTCTGACTCCTCTGCCTGCGCGGAACCGACGCCGAAGAAGTTGCGGAAGATGTCGTCCTCCGACACGGCCTCTGCTGTCTTGTTGATGACGGCCTTCGACTTGTCCTTCTCGTTCACGCGGGAGGGCGCGGCAGACCAGGGCATGTCGTAGGTGTTGGTCAGCTCGGCACCCTTTTCGATGGAGTTGCCGAACATGTCCTTCCAAAGCTGCTGCTTCGTGATGATCTCGGTCATGATGCCCTCATTGTACCGGCTTGAACGGCGTGGCGATGGCGGGATTCACAGATCCCCCTGAAGCCTTGGCGGTTTGCATGTTCTTGCCAACCCGCCCGCTGGCCTCGCTGGCTATCTCTGGGCCTGCAATGGCGAGGTTCGCAGCAGTCAGCATACCCCCCACACCAATGGCGATCTTCTGGAGTTCTTCGGGGGGATCGATGCCGTACCAGCCGCAGGCAACGCACAGATTGCTGGCCGCCGTCTTCTGCGCCTCCTCCGGCAGCTTGTGCCCGAGCTTGAGAAAGTACTCCACCGACACCGCTGTGTTTCCGGCGTCTACGCATGCGTACTTCCGAAGTGTCACGTCTTCGTCATGCATCACCAACGCGAACAGATCGTCAGGGATGCTGCCCCGGTCCTCTGCTTCGAGCAGTTGGGCACACTTGATGAGTTCGGGGACAGAATCCAACGAGGGGAAAAGGCCTTTGAAGACCTCACCGCCGTCGTCATGAATGTCCAAAACCAGACCGCTCAGCTTTTCCATGAGGCCTCTCTAGCACGAGGGTAACCAAACAACAGTACACCAGCAAGGTTAGTCTGAGCACGGGTATAAGAGAAGTGACGGACCCTTTTACACAGGAGGTTCAATGGTACCTGCCGAGCAATTGCAGTGCTTTGGGATTAGCTGGGAGGCCAGAGATCCGAAGTGCGCAGGCGGCCACGACGCCACATTCATCGACATGAACGGGAAACAGGAGAGGACCCGCTGCCCGTACTACTCGGTGTGTGCGGCCAAAACATCAGCGGCGAAGCTGGAAACCAGAAGGAGCTTGCCCGTAGTTCCGCAAACCCCAACACAACAGGTGCAAAACAGAATCCCACAACCGCTGGCCCCGGCGCCCATGCACACAGTCTTCGGACCGGCAGTGCAACAACAGCCGATACAGTACGCGCAGCAGCAGCAGCAGCAGCCCATGGTCCCCGCAAGCTACACGTACCCGTCGATGGCCGCCCAGCCGCAGATGGTCCCTATGAACTACACCCCGCCGGCGTACCAGATGCCCGGGTACTTGACGGTCCCTGAACCGATGATGGAAGGACAGCACTGGGGAGCTCGGCTGGGACTCACGCTGGTACGAGCCATCTTGAAGGCAGCGGGGCACACCGCTGCGAACTTCTTCGACCACACGACGTTCAACGAGTTCGCTCCTCCGCCACAGCAACAGCTGTAGTAGACAAGAGGTATGAAGGCAGTCGTCCGAGACCAAAACAAAGGGTACATCGACACGTGGCTCTGGGTTCCGAGGTCGCTCATCAATGTCACGGCGACCCAGAGCGCGCTGTCGTTTCTGTTCACAGACAGCTACTCGGGAGAACAACGAGTACTGTACCTATGGCGAGAGGCTCCGGGACACCTACTGGTCCCTCGCGCCTTCTGGGATCCTGGGGCGCTGCCGTGTGAGGTCGTCGATTGTCGGCCTCTCACTTACCCCCAGATCCTGTTCAAGAGCCGCATCAAGCTCGACCACCGCCCGAGCATCATCAACGGCCAGAACGTGATGGCTCCCACTGGGGAGAACGTGCAGCACGTATCCATCCAAAAGCTGCTGGACTCCATGGGCGGTGTGCTTCAGCTGGCGTGCGGGCGCGGCAAGACCATCATCGCGCTGCACAAGATCGCGCTGTCACAGGCTCCCGCCCTGATCGTCGTCGACAACACGAACCTGCTCGAGCAGTGGCTGGGGGACATCGAAGAGTTCCTGGAGGTGCCCGGCGGTGTGGGCGTCCTCAAGGCAGGCAGCTTCGACTGGAAGAAAGCAGTGGTCGTCGCCACGTACCAGACGCTGGCCTCCAAAGCAGAGGAAGTCGGGGAAGACTTCCGCAGGTGGTTCAAGCACGTCTTCTTTGACGAGGCTCACCACGTCAACGCGCCGACGTACTCCAAGTCCGTCGACATGTTCTATGGAATGCGCGTTGCCCTGACAGCCACGCCAAGGCGCGACGATGGCCTGCACATCATCAGCGACTACCACATCGGCACCGTCATCCATCAGGACCTGACACAGCCCATGACGGCGAGGATCGTGTTCAAGTGGACAGGGTTCGAGCTGGACTTGGCGGACCCCGTGGTGCAGGCCGCGGTGCTCGACGTCAACGGTGAGGTCCACATGTCCATGGTGCCTGGCTTCCTTGGATCATGGCGAGACAGGCTGTGGCACATGATGCAGGACGCAATTGATGCGGTCCAAATTGGAAGAAAGGTATTGGTACTGTCCAATAGCGTCGATGAGGTCGTCAACCTGATGACCTTGTGGACGCGCGGACCCCACGCCCCGCTGTACTCCGACATCCCGGTGCCCGCGCCGGCGGAGGTGGGCGAGCAGGGTGTGCCACTGGAGCTCAACATCCCCCGGTCCAAAGAACTGATGCTGCGCATCGAGCGTCATTGGGGGTACGTGGCGTCGGGGGCGTTCGTGAACGACAGGCTGGAGTCTCAGATCAACGACGCCATGAACCAGTGGTCCGCCTTCCTGGTACACCGCAAGATCACCAACCTATTGACTCGTCGGCAGAAGACGTTCATCAAGGACCTCGTGGCAGAGAGGAGCACCGCGGGCTTCATGACGTTCGGCGTGCCCCCGAAGGTACGACAGAAGTTCCTGGATGACAGAGACGTGGTCTTTGCGATCACGAAGTACGGCAAGGAGGGGTTGGACTGCCCGGCCCTCGACACAGTTCTCGTATCCTCACTGTTCTCCAGCAAGAACGCGCTACAGCAGCTGATGGGTCGGCCCACCAGGGTCACCCCAGGCAAGGTGAAGAAGCCCATTGTTGTCTTCTACGTGGACGACATCGGGCCCTGTATAGGCATGAGCAAGAAGCTGATGAAGCATCTTCGCGAATGGCCGCACGAAGAAGGCGGACCTTTCGCCTTCGAACTTTCCAACTACCCGAGGATGAGCGAATGCAAGAAAACAAAGCTGAAGGACGTGTTTGGGCAGTAGTACATAGCCTGTCTGGCAAGAAGTACATCGGGTGCATCGACTCAGACACAATGCTGGCGGTGAGCGACGTAGAAGTGGTTCTCCGCAAGTTCGACGAGGGCAAAGCGTTGCGCATGACCGGCGCCTTCGAGCTAACCACCGCCATGATGCCGGCACCCGACCCTGCCACGCAGCAGATGGGTATGAAGCACATCGTGCAGCCCATGCCTGTCGATGCCTGCCAAGAGGGCGCAACTATCCACGTACTCGCCGGAGCCATCAACTTCTTCGATGACATGGCCGAGGAAGACATGGCGACACACCACGGGCTCATCGAGCGACTCGAAGAGCAGCTGAAGATGCAACGAGCAAAACGGTCTGGACTCGTTCTGGCTGGAGCGGACCAGATGCCCCGCGGCCATGGCCGTTCCTGACTTCACCAAGAACCTGAGCACCCTGCGGTCGGAGTGGGAGCAGTGCACTGCTTGCGACCTCGGGGTGCGCCGGGCCAAGGAAGAACGAGACTTCGTCTTCGGTGAGGGTCACCCCCGCGGGGTCATGTTCATCGGAGAGGGCCCGGACATCACCGACGAGGCCAAGGGTCAGCCCTTCGCCAGTGAGGCCGGCGCCATCCTGCGCAAGTCCATCATCAAGCTCGGGCTGGACCGCTGGTACATGACCAACCTGGTCACCTGCCGGTCCTGTTCCCAGACCTACGACGGGCAGGGCAACCCCAGGTACCGAACAGACCGCAGAAGCGGCATCACGTACCCGGACATCCAGGACAGCCCTCCTACCCCCACACAGATCGCGGCATGCTCCGCCCGACTGTACGAAGAGATCTACCTGGTCGATCCCATCGTCATCGTGGCCCTCGGTGCTGAAGCGGCGAAAGCCCTCGGCAAGGGTGCCGTCAGCATCATGTCTGACAACGCCACGACCAAGACCATTCTCATTCCGGGCGCAGGGCACACGCCAGTGCTCACAGAGAAGAAGAAGCTCTGGTACCGCAAGGTCCGTGGGAAGGTGGTCATGCCGGTCGCACAAAACCAGGTCCGCTACTTGATGGTCCCCGTGGTCCAGCCCAGCTTCCTGATGCGCCGGAACAGAGACACTCGCCACGGCAACCCCATCCAACTGTTTGCAGAGGGCATGCGCGTCGCCGCAGGCATCTACGACAGGTACATGGTCGAGACCTTCGGGGATCGACCTACCCCTCGCACATTCTCGGAAGAAGACGTCAAAAGCACCATGGAGGAGAGCTACTGATGGCAAAGCAGAAGAGGCACAACGAAGTTCCCGTCAACGACATCCCCGCCGTCGCCGAGTTCGAAGAGGTGAAGGCTCGCATGGCGGCGTTCAAGGCCGCGAACCCGGAGTTCTTCACATTCCTCGGGCAGCTCACCGACGAGTTCAACGCGAAGCTCGAGGCCGCGGAAAAGGCAGTGCGCTCCGCCGAAGCCAGCTGCGGCGATATGGCTCTGTACCAGTACACCACCCGGTACAGCCCGGAGGACATGTTCAATGCGCTCGGCCAGGACAAGTTCTTGGCGTGCGGCGGCGTTGTCAGCACCAAGACCGTGTACGGCGTCGACAAGCCCCACGTTGACGCAGCCATTGCCGATGGCCGCATCCCGCCCAAGGTTGCTGAGACCGTCCGCAAGAAGACCCCCAGCTACCACAAGCCAGACAAGGTCGTGCTCCCGTGAGCGGTTCGTGGAACCGGGTGCTTCAGCGCAACGGATACCCTGTGGCTGACAGCGGGAACTTCGATCCGTTCGCCTTCTTGGCGGACAAGGCCGACAGTGTGGGCCACTCCGCCAAACTTTCCTACGGCGTCAAGGTCGGGTACGGTGAAGTTCTTGTGAACGTCACGCTGTCCTGCCCACAGAACGAACAAGATCTCAATCTCGCAGGGGAGCTCGCGTTTCGCAAAGCCCACGAGCTCGCGAACGATGGGGCGTCGCTTCTGGGTCTGAACCCACTTCCTCCGATCCCCGACGAGTAAAAGATGGCCAAAGGAACGCTGGTCGCAGACGAACTAAAGGTTGCACGTATCGACGTCGACCGCCTTGCGAACCCCGAGAAGGTCCACGTCACTGCCGCGCTGATCGACAACAGCACCGGCAGGACAACAGCCTGGACCACAGGGGACGCATCGATGTGGTCACGCGAAACGATGCAAAAACTGAAGGAGTTGTACGAAGCCATGGAAGAAGACATGGCGAAACACCTCCTGTCTGAGCACGGCGTTTCTGATGGCAAAGCTACGAGGGCGAAGCCCCGCTCTGTGAGCGGGATCGGCGAGCGCCTTGGTTCCGCGGATGGGACCGAGCCGCCCGACGCGCCCTCTGTCTAGCCTCAGATTCGTACCACCTGTCGCGCTCCTCACGTTAGAGCACCACCACCTGTTGTGGTGGGTGAGAAGCGGGTTGACGCGACACCAACTCCACGTACGCTGAACGGTCCCGCTCCGCCGTGGGCACCCGATTCTGGGAATAAGGCTGAGCAAGGGAGCAAAGAACCAACAATGGCGACATGGGAGCATCAACTACTCTCCAGAATCATACGCACCGGCGAGATGCACACCACCAACCAGTGGGGCATCACGCCATCAGACTTCCTCACCCGAGAAGGTCGCGCGCTGTACGACGTCATCCAGGGGTACTACAACAACTTCGCTACCTCTGGTTCGGTCATCGGGCAGTATGCGCTCCAACAGTCGTTCCCCAACTTCCCTCTGTACGACGATCCTTCAATGACCACGGAAGCCCTCTGCTACGAGGTGCGCAAGGTCCGACTGACCGTCGAGTTCAAGCAAAGAACACAGAAGGCTCTGGAGAAGGCTGACTATGACATCGGCGGGGCGATCAACGCTCTACACGCACACGCACTGGAGCTGCAGACCATCGGCTTCTCGAAGCAGACCGACGTCCCATTCGACGAATCGTTCAGTAGAACGATGCGTAAGATGGAGATGATCGAACAAGGCATCGATACCTCCTGTGGGAAGTGGCCCTGGTCCCCGCTACAGGACGCCACAGGGGGCCTACAGCCTGACGACTTCGCGATCATCTACGGCAGGCCCAAGAACATGAAGACCTGGGTCATGGCCTTCCTCGTCGCGTGGTTCCACGACATGGGCAAACGCGTGCTCATCTACACCAAGGAGATGACCGCGGACAACATCTGGCAGCGCGCCGGCGCGTGCTTGGCGCAGGTCAGGTACAACGAGTTCCGAGTGGCACCGTGGATGCTCACGTGGATCGAGAAGCAGTCGCTGTATGCCGTTGAGAGGCTGCTTCATTACGCACAGCTAGAGCAGGCGGCCATCTGCCTGTCGGCGAAGGATGCGACTGAAGGCGGGGACACGGTTCCCTGGCTCCAGGCGAAAGTCGAACTGTACAAGCCGGATGTCGTCTTCGTGGACGGCATGTACTTGATGAGCGACGTCAAGGGGAACAAGAAGTCGAACGAGAAGGTCGGCTCCATATCGAATGACCTACGCGCGATGAACCTGCGCACCGGCATCCCCGTCATCGCCACCATCCAAGCAAACAGAGAAGCCGCGAAGAACCAAGAGGCCAACCTCGACGAGCTCGCATTCTCTGACCGCGTCGGACAAGACGCCACACTTCTGATGAGGGCCATCAACGAGAAGAACAGCCCAACCGTCGCACTTGTGATGGGCGGCGCCACACGTGAGTACCAGCTCGACGGATTCCGTATCTTCGGTGTGCCGGCAACAAACTTCGACTACCACAGCGAGATCACGGACAAAGAAATCGAGAAGGCCAAGGAACAGGACACGTCTGGCAACGAGTCTGGGAACTCCAAGAACACCCCGAAGCAGAAAGAAGACGGTTCCCGCAAGAAGCTCAAGGGCGTCTCCGAAAAGGAGGCCTCGAAGACCGTCATGAAGCAGCTGGACGCAGCGCTGTGAACGTACGAGATGAGGTCCTGCTGATAGCTCGGCAGCACCTCCAGAGGGTAAAGCCGTCGGGGCCTGACGATGTCATGGCCATCTGCCCGTTCCATCTGAAGTCTGACGGCAGCCAGGAGACACACGGCTCTTTCGCGATGAACTTGTCGAAGGGCTTGTTCTTCTGCCACTCGTGTCACTCCAAAGGGAACCTGTTCACGTTCCTGCGGGACATGGGCGTCTCGAGAGACGTCATCGAGAGGGAATACCGCCTCGTCATCGACGGGGCATGCGAGAACATCCCGACCAGAGACTCGGACCCGCTCCGACCTTTGGTGTTCGATCTCATGCCCCTAGAAGAAGCGGTGCTCGGACTGATGGAGTACTGCCCGTTCGACCTCGTAGACGAGGGGTTCTACCCCGCCACGCTGCGGCACTTCGAGGTCGGGTTCGACAGGTGGCACGACAGAGTCACCTACCCACTGCGTGACCTGAAAGGAAAGCTGATAGGGATCAGCGGACGAAACAGAGGAGACCAGAAACCAAAGTACAAGGTGTACACCAACGAGTACGAAGTCTGGGGAATCGCCCCTCGAGTATCGCCGGACAAGCGGGCTCTGATGTGGAACTCAGACAAGGTTTACCCCGGCGTGTACTTCGCCCGACCCGACCAAAACATCGTTGTCGTCGTGGAAGGATTCAAGGCCTGCATGTGGGTTTGGCAGGCCGGCATCAAGAACGTGGTCGCGCTGATGGGAACGTACTTGTCAAGCGATCATCAGTGGATCTTGGAGAGGCTGGGTGCCCCTGTTTACCTGTTCTTGGACAACAACGAGCCAGGAAAGATTGGCACCATCGATACGGGTAGCATTCTCACTAGCAGTCTTGACGTTCATGTGGTGAACTACCCAACCAGGCTCATCGAAGCCGAAGAAGCACAGCCAGACAGTTGCACACCCAGCGAGGTGAGAACACAGGTGGCCAACGCGCCAACATACCTGAATTGGCTAACACAGTTCGTGTAGGAGATAGAAGATATGTCGTTTGGAAAGAACTCTGACAACCTCAAGCGGAGCTTCCAGCAGCAAGCTCGAACCCAGGCCCGTCGCACAACCGGAGGAAGTGGCGGAGCCCCGTACTGGAAGGGTGCTTTTGCTCCTTCCGATTACGCACCCGGTGTCATCCGACTCATCCCCGGTGACTACCCGCAGGCACTGACGCGGGACAAGGAGACTATCGTCACCGAGTCGCTCACCTACGTGCAGTACCGTGAGCATCACAACGGCAACCGTGGCTGCATCTGTTCTGGCGGCCCACTGTGGGCAGTCAAGGGAAAGAACGATGAGTGCCCTTCCTGCGCCGTCTACTGGGAGGACGTGAACGTTCGGAAGGACAAGAAGGCCCGCGGCGACACGACCAAGGGGCCGAACCGGATGTCCTGCCGAGACATGTACGTGTTCAACGTCTGGGACTACAACCTGTACTTCGAGATGCCCGAGACCGACCGCAACAACAACCCGCGGATGAACAACAAGACCGGTGCTCCGTTCACCCACTGGGTGTCTGGCGACCCGAACGACCCGCGGTTCCAGGGACGCCCTTGGAAGCAGGGCAACCTCATGCCTTGGCCCATGGGCTCGACCTACAAGGACACACTCGTCAACTACGCAGACCAGGTCGGGCAAAGCTGCACATCCTGCGGCGGCCGGGACACCATCCGCTGCATCATGAAGATCTGTGGCAACCCTGCGTGCGGGCAGTACATCTACGACCCGCAGAACAACACGCTGACCGCCGAACAGCGCAAGGCCATCGACGACTTCCCGTACAAGTGCCCGCACTGCGGACAAGAGACGTGGGTCGACGAGGTCATCGAGTGCGCAGGCTGTCAGAGCCCCAGCCGCGCCAGCATCTTCGATGTCGACCTGCAGGTACAGCGGATGGGCACCAAGGGGCAGCTCACCTTCTTGCAGATCTTCAACCACTCGGAGCCGCGCGACATCCAGGTCGACGCTGAGACGCTGAAGACCATCGTGCCTCTCGACCTGCTGAAGAAGTACCAGCCGCATGACCCTGCCACCCAGCGCAAGATCATGAAGCTCTCCGAGGTGGTGCCGATGGTTGGAGCTCCCCCGCCGATGGTGGGGCAGCAGCAGCCTCTTCCGCCCGCCGCACAACCCGGGATGATGCCGGGACCGATGATGGGCGCGCAGCCGATGCAGCCGATACAGCAGGCTCCTCAGTACGCGCCTCAGCCGCCCATGGCGCCACAACCCATGGCTCAGCCCCCGATGCAGCAACCCATGCAGCAGTTGGCTCAGCCTCCCATGCAGCAGCCTGTCGCACCCCCGATGGCTCCGCAGCCGCCTCCGCCGCAGCAGCAAGGCTTCTACCAGCCGCAGCCCCCGCAGCAGGCGCAGCCCCCGATGGCGCCACAACCGCCCATGCAGCCGCAGCCGCAGCCCATGCAGCAACAGCCGGCCCCACAGCAGCCGCAGCCCATGCCCATGGCTCAGATGCCTGCGGCCCCGTACCTGCCCCCGCAGGGCGGCCAAAACACCTAGCCCAAACGGAGGTCCCCCGCTTCGGCGGGGGTTTCACCTATGACCGGCTGGAACATCGACCTTCCAACGACGCAGTACCTCGGGCCGCTCGCTAGCGCGGACGAGCTACAAGCGCTCATAAACGAAGTTGACTCGCAGGCTGTCGTAGCCATCGACACAGAAACCACAGGCCTGGTGGTGTGGCGCGACCTGCCTCTGTACTGGTCCATGGCCTGGGGCAACCGCCGAGTCACCGTCCACGCGAACTTGCTGCCTCAGTTCTTGCGCGTGTTCGCCAACCCCAACATCACCTGGGTTCTCGCCAACGCCAAGTACGACATGCACATCCTGGCAAACGTCGGGATCATCCTGGCCGGCAAGACGGTCGACGTGCAGGTCATGCACGCGCTGCTCTACGAGGACAAGCCGCACGCGCTCAAGTTCATCGTCAACCACATCTGTGGGTGGACCTACGCCGACTTCGAAACAACGTTCGGCAAGATCGGCAAGAAGCAGTCAGCAGAAGACGTCATCAAGCGGGCCGAGCGGGAGAACATGAGTCTCCTCATCGAGTACGCAGCCAATGACGCGTGGGGCACCCTGGTTGTGTTCCGGGCGCTGCAGAAGCAACTGGAAGAGGCCTTCACACACTCTCTGTTCTGCGACAAGCCCCCCTACATCAACACGCTGTCTGACCTGTTCTGGAAGGTGGAGGTGCCGTACACCAAAACCCTGTGGCGTATGGAGCGCCACGGAATCAAGGTCGACAGATCTCGCCTGGTGAACGCCAAGCCTGAAGCTGAGCGGGAGCTCGGCCGGCTCGAAAAAGAGATCTACAAGCTTCGCGGCAGAGCCATCAACCCCAAGAGCCCGCAACAGCTCAGAGAATGGCTCATCGAGGAGCTCAAGCTCAAGGCAGTCTCTTTCACCAAGGGCGGCAAGACAGGCGCACGCTCCCCATCCGTGGACAAGAAATTCATGGACTATCACGCCGGGCATCCGGCGGTTCAGCTCCTGCAGGAGCACCGGGACTACACGAAGCTCTACGGAACTTACATCGTGGGCCTGCACGAACTGCTCGACCCCAAGGACCGCATCCACTCCAGGTTCAACCAGGACGTCGCACGTACCGGGCGGCTGTCCTCCTCCAACCCCAACCTGCAGAACATCCCCCGACCGGAGAACGACAAGTGGAACCTCCGCTCGGCGTTCATCCCGGAAGACGGCAACGTCATGGTCGCCGTCGACTACGAACAGTTGGAGATGCGTCTGCTGGCCTGCGCCGCCATGGAACCGAAGATGATCGCCATCTTCGCCAGCGGCAAAGACATCCACACCGGTAACGTGGAGATGGTCTTCGGTATCCCCTACGACGACGTCGTCAAAGCAAAGGCCATCGAGAAGAAGGTCAAGCACGGGGAGCTCCCTCCGGAAGCCATGACGGTTTACGTCGAAGAGTGCCTCCGCCGGCGAAACGAAATCAAAGCTATCGGCTTCGGTCTCAATTACGGCATGGGGGCCATCACCCTGGCCGCACGGCTCGGCATCTCCAAAGAAGAAGCCACCTCCCTCATCAACGGCTACATGGGCACCTACCCTGCGGTGCAGGAGTTCTTCTACGAAGCAGTAGCGGAAACAAAGGCCACCGGGTTCGCGTTCACAGTGCTGGGGCGCCGGCGAAACATCCAGGAGATCTTCAGCTACCGCAAAGGCGAACGGTCTCAGGGCGAACGACTTGCCACGAACACGCAGATTCAGGGCTCAGCCGCCGACGTATGCAAGATGGCGCAGGTCAACATCCACAAAGCCATGATCGAGGAACGACTCGGAGCCAAGATGCTGCTCCAGGTCCACGATGAGTTGGTATTCGAATGCCCCAAAGAACAAGTGGACGACGTGCTGGCAGAGGTGGTCGACCTCATGGAGCACCCGTTCTACCACGACCTAGAAGTCCACATGGCTGTTGACGGTGGACAAGGCGACTCCTGGGGCGTCGCGAAGTGAGACACAAAACGCTGGTGGACCGGGCTGTGGCGCGCGAACTGGGTGTATCCCACAAGCAAGTCTCGCGCATCACGTCCGAGTTCATCCACCAGCTGTCCCTGCTCATGGCCGAGTTCGAGGTCGTCATCATTGAGGGCCTCGGCCGGTTCCAAGTTCAAAGAATCCACACCGATCACAGCACGACACTGATGACCGGCAGATTCAAGAAGGGAAAGAAAGGAGAGACTCGTTCGGTAGCTTTGACAGGGTACTTCCGTGTAAACTTCTCCAAGAGTCCGACACTCAAGAAGCTGCTCAACGAGCGGCTCATGGAGATGACAATGGAAAAGTACGCAGTAGATCAAGGCATGGGCGACCAGGAACAACTCGAGAAGCAGGCCGCGGGCGGATGCCCTGAGTGCGGCGAGGAGCTCGTGAAGCACGGAAGCGTCCTCGTTTGCCCGAAGCACGGGTCCGAACCGTTCGAGAGCCAACGCGGAGATACATGACCACGAAGAAGACCGCCACGAAGAAGGCCACAAAGGCCCCAGCCAAAAAGACCACACCAAAGACAGCAGAGGTAGTCGTAGACCCGCAAGCATCGGGTAGCTTCTCCTACACGATGGACCTAGCTACCCGAGACGAGGCTATCTCTGCGTTCATCCACGCCACCAACACACCAGGGAAGACGCTGATTGCTCGGGCTGACCAGGCCCCCAACGTCTACACCCTCCGCCGCCCCACCGGCATCATCGAGCTGGACCTGGGGATTGGCGGAGGATGGCCCGCCGGCGGCGTATCTATGGTCAGCGGACCAGACAACAGCGGCAAGTCGTGGCTGGTCTTCAAGACCATGGCGATGCAGCAGCGCATCTACGGAGACGCGTGCAGGCTCGGATACGGCATGAGCGAGGGGCAGTTCCCCTTCGACCAGGCGATCAATGCCGGGCTGAAGATTGCGGTACCAGACTCTGTCATCGCTCAGTGGAACATGTGGCGAGCGCAGCGACGCATGCCGGCGTTCTCAGACGAAGAGATCGCCAAGCTCAAGGAGCAGGTGGGTCTGTTCCATATCTTCGTCGCCCCCACAGGTGAGGAGCTTCTACAAGTCCTGCTCAACGCGGTGAACACAAACGCCTACTCGGTCCTCGGGTGCGACTCCATCAATGGGCTGCTACCCAACGCCGACGCCCCCAAGGAGTTGGACAAGGTCAACAAGAAGGCTGCGCACGCAGCCATGATTGACAACTTCTTCAAGCACTACATCCCCATCACCACAAACCTGGACAGGGCCAACCCCACCACCCTTCTATTCACTCAGCAGGTCCGGGCCAACCAGGAGAGGGCGAACATGCCCTCGAACATGCAGAAGTTCGTGAAGCCCTGGAGCGTGTCCGGTGCCTACGCGGCCAAGCACTACAAGCTCATCGACCTCATCCTAGACGACCGCCCGCTGAAGAAGGGCGAGAGAGAGGACCGACACTGCGTAGGCAAAGTCGTCACATGGATGCTGGACAAAGGCAAGGCAGGCACACACGACAACAAGTCGGGCGAGTACGTCTACTACTACCACATCCCAGGCACTGACGACGTTGGCGACTTGCTGGCCTCCGGCCTCAAGCGCGGCATCATCGGCAAGTTCGGGAGCAAGTGGGGCGTTGTCCGTCCCGACACTGGCGAGATCCTTCCCGACTTCCTGGCCCCGAGCCAGAAGGCCATGAAGAAGATGATCGAATCCGACTTCGACTTCGAGATGTGCTTGCGCCGAGAGGTGCTTGCCTCGGTGGGCATCCAGTGTCTCTACGAGTAGGGGCAAGCGTCTCCTACGCGGTACCGCCGGGGGGAGGGACCCCCGGCCTTCGCGTGGCGATCCTCATCAACGGCAAAGAGGTGCTCATCGACTTCATCCAGTGGTTCGACCTCATCAAGCAAGGAACCATCAAGAAGGAGTTCAGACTAGGCAGGGAGTTCGGCAAGCAGGCGCTGAAGAAGGCAGCCACCAAGCAGGAGGAAAGCACGGCCTCTGACCTTGGCGGACACAGGCAGACGGGATCTGGGGCTCGAGCCGGGCATAAGGGAGACGGTCGCGTCTTCGGACGCTTCAGGATCGAGAACAAGTTCACCACAGCCAAGAGCTTCGGGCTGAAGCTTGCTGAACTGACAAAGATACGAGCCGAGTGCGCCGCACTGGAGGTTCCGATCTTCGACGTTCAGTTCAAGGACAAGGGCACTCTCAGAACTCTGGACCACTGGGCGCTCGTCCCGTGGGCAGAGTGGAAGAAAAGAGCGAATGTACAAACTGACGACGACTGACGACCTCCGCACCGCG
>PJEL010002570.1_pt1 | contig 16430 bp, 17 predicted proteins | sample 1853271 | NCBI WGS metagenome assembly PJEL01 (sample SAMN08108733, study PRJNA415343) | Invertebrate metagenome, whole genome shotgun sequencing project. | host: Globobulimina | place: Sweden: Gullmar Fjord | collected 2015-08
TACAAAGCTTAGCTTAAAACATTACCGTGTTTTTAGCTAAGCTTTTTTTTTAGCCTCTTTTTTACATCTTTTTATCATTTCTGTCTATTTTATATTCTTTATAGTCTTATTATTTCTTTTCTCCTTTACTAATTTTTAACGCATATTCTTATCATAATGAACTTTATTTATATTTATTATTTTTTATTCTAAAATTAATTCATTATCAACATATTCTTCATCTAAAACTTTATACCATCTATTTAAAAAATCTTCTCTTGAATATTGTTTAGCACCTAAGTCAAATTTATATTTCATATATGGATGACCTAAATTCCAAAAGGAATATTTTTCTTTTTCTAAATACTTTGATAATAATACTAATTGAAGAGTTCCCCAATTATCATATTTTTTTTCATTTGATCTAAATCCAGTTAATGATGTATATAAAGAACCGATTTTATATCCAATTTCACCTGTAATTAATTCACCAGTTATCTTATCATTTAGTTCAATAGACATAATTTTAAAGTCAATTGTAGGATGATTGTAGATGAATAAATCTTTAATTAGCTCTTTATATTCTCTTATTAACCAAGATGGTTTATGATAATTTTCAATTTTTTCTAATACTAAATCTAGATTAGTATTAATACTAAAGTCATAATTATTTGTTTTATTTAACAGTTTTTTAACTTTTTTACTAATATGTAAATCTTTAAAATCTAATATTGCATACTCATATTGAATTTCTGGAAGTAAGTATAATTGATTTTCTTCTAATAGTGATGTTGAAATAAAGCCACTGTAAGCAAGTTTTATATAAAATTCTTTTGAAAAATCATCTGAAAAGAAATAATTATTCTTTGTATCTGGATAAATATGATTGAATAAAATATCATCATTATTTAAATCTTCTAATGTTAAATAGTAAATTGTGTTTTCTGTACTCATAATTTATTATATATTACGTTTCATTCAATTATAATAATTTATCAACTTTAAGGCAATATTTGAATAAATTAATAGTAAACAATCAATCAGACAACTTTTTTAATCATATAAACAAATTACTAAAAGAATGTAATAGTTTTATTTTTAATGTTGCATTTACGAGTTTTTCAGGAGTACAGTTATTATTAGATACTTTTAAAGAACTTGAGAGAAATGAAGTTAAAGGTAAAATCCTTACATCAACTTATTTAAATTTTACAGAAACTAAAGCATTAGAAAAAATTAAAAGTTTTAATAATATAGAATTAAAAATTTATGATTCATCTTTTCACAATAAAGGATTTCATTGTAAAGCTTATATTTTTGAATTTGATGAAGAATATAAGATTTTACTAGGTTCATCAAATATTACTGCAAGTGCATTTAAAAGAAATATTGAATGGAATATTCAAACTTTTAATAAAAAAAATGATTTATTTTTAATTGAAGTTTTAAATGAATTTGAAATATTGTGGAATAATTCTTTTTATGTAACTACTGATTTTTTAGAAAAATATGATTCTTTTAAAAAAAAAATAAACCAAAATAAACTAGAGTTTAAATATACAAAAACTATAAAAGCAAATTCAATGCAAAAAGAGGCATTATTCTCATTAGAAGCTTTACGAAAAGCCAATGAGAATAAAGCACTTGTCATTGCTGCAACTGGTTCGGGTAAGTCTTATCTTGCTGCTTTTGATGTAAATATTGTAAAACCAAAACGCTTATTGTTTCTAGTTCATAGAGAAAATATTTTAATTAAAGCAAAAAAATCTTTTGAAGAAATAATATCTAATGATATAAAATGTGGATTATATACTGGTAATATAAAAGAATTAGATAAAGATTACTTATTTTCTACTATTCAAACTATGGCTTTAAACTATAATAAATTTGATATAAATTGTTTTGATTATATTATAGTTGATGAAGCTCATCATATTGTCTCTCCTTCTTATAAGAAAGTTTTGGATTATTTTAACCCTAAGTTCATATTAGGTCTAACAGCTACATCTAATAGAATGGATGGTGAAAGTGTTTATGATTGTTTTGATGGTAATATTGCATGCGATATTAGATTAAATGATGCACTTGATAATGATTTAATTGCACCTTTTCATTATTATGGCCTTAGTGATATTGAAACAATTGATTATAGTAATATTGATATTTCAGATATATCAATATTATCAAAGATATTATCAATAAATAAAAGAGTTGATTTTATAATTGATAAACTAAATTTTTATTCATTTTCTGGTGAATATAGAAAAGTTATTGGCTTTTGTGTATCAAAAGAACATTGTTTGTATATGTCAAATGAGTTTAATAAAAGAGGAATTGTCTCAACTTACCTTACAAGTGAAAGTTCAATTTTATTAAGAGAAGAAAAAATTAATCAGTTAGAATCAAATAATGATGATTTAGAAGTGATTTTTACAGTTGATATTTTTAATGAAGGAATAGATATTCCTTCTATTAATACAGTTTTGATGTTAAGACCAACAAGTTCTCCTATTATATTTACTCAACAATTAGGTAGAGGTTTACGTAAATATAAAACTAAAGACTTTTTAACTGTACTTGATTTTATTGGAAATCATACAAAAGTTTATTTAATTGTATTAGCAATGTTAGGAAATAAAGCAATTGATAAAGATAGTATTAAATTATCTATTGAAAATAACTTCTCAAATATGCCAAATGCATTTATAAAAATGGATGAAATTTCAAAAAATAGAATATTAGAACAAATTAATTCTCAAAATTTTAATCAAATTAAATATTTAAAAGAACAATATTTTGAATTTAAATCATTACTTGGAAATAAAATTCCTAAATTAGTAGATTATATTCATTATGATGATTTAATAAATCCTTTGATTTTTGTATGTGATTCAAAGTCATATATTGAATTTATAATAAAAATTGAAAAAAATAAGTTTTATTTAGATATAAAAAATGATGAAATATTTATAAAAGCAATACGTTTTATTGAATTCTTACTTCCAGTTAAAAGAATATATGAATTTGTTATATTAAAATATTTACTCAATAATAATTTTATTAATGAAAAAATTCTATTTAATTTATTAAATAAATACTTAGATTTTATAAATAAAGATAGTATTTCACATTCTTTTAATTTTTTAAATCAATTGTATTTAGATAAAGCACAAATAAATAAGTATTTAAAACTTGTGGAATTTGAGAATAATGGCATTACAAAAACTAAAGAATTTGAAATACTTTGTAAAAATGAAAAATATAAAGAAATATTTGACGATAGTTTAACGTATGGAATATTAGATTATCAGAAAAAGTTTTCAAGAATAGATTATGGAATGCCATTTTTAAAGTTGCATGAAAAATATAATATGTTAAATATTGCTCAATTATGTAATTTTAATAAAATTCATTCGTCTTTTAGAGGAAGTGGTTTTTTAAAATATAAAAATGATTTCTTTTTATTTATAAATATTGAAAAAGAAAAATTCTCAAAGTCAGCAAATTATAAAAATACTTTCATTTCAAAAGATACATTTACATATGCTAGTAAGCCAAGTATGAGCCAAGATAAAGGTGATGGTGAGAAGTTAATAGATAATCAAAGACATGGTGTTAAACTTCATATCTTTGTACGTAAATTTGCACAAGTGGATAAAAAGACTCAAGCTTTTATATATTTAGGATTAGCTAATACAATTACTTATAAAGAAAATAAACCAATACTTTTAGAATTAAAACTAGAAAAAGTATTGGATAATAATTTATACGAAGAATTTACTAAAGTTATTGACTAGTCAATAACTCTTTATAAAAATGTTCCATTTACTAAATAGAATCTAATTACATAAAAAGTACAAATAAATACAAATAATGAATTAAATATTATTGAGTATTTGTAGTATTTATTAATTTCTTTTTTAATAATAAAGGGCAATGTATATGTTGCAATAGAAAAAAATGTTCCTAAGAACAAACTTGTCCAAATAAAATATCCAATATAGTAATATTCATGTTGTAACATACAAAATGGACATTGATGTGTTGGTAACTCAAAAATATAAGTAGAAAAGAAATATGTAACACTGTAATATGAGATATAGATAAAAAGAATACTTGATACAAAATTTAAGAATCTTTGTTTTTGTATATTTACAAATATTAATAAAATATATACTAAATAAAATAAAATTAATAACATTGATACATCAAGATTAAAAGGTATTGTGTCTGAACTTGAATTGACACCAAATATTACAGAACAACATAAAACTGGCTCTTTTGTTGATATGTTTGTAAAATATAAAATATCAATTACTGTTTCTATGGAGATTAATGAAAAAATAAAAATAAAAAAAATAAATTTAACTTTTGTAAAGGGGTAAACTTTTGATTTTAAATCTAAGTTATTAACAATTAACCATAATCCAATAAAAAAAAGTATAAAAAGCTTTAAAGAAAATAAAGGTTGACCATATTCATTTGCAGTAATTACGCCTGCTGCACACATCGCACCTGGTATTATATTAGATAATTTATCAATAGTAAAAGCAAAATAAGGTAGTAAAAATATCTTTATTAACATTGTAAATGTAATTATTAAGATTACAAGATATGATCGTTTTTCCAGTTTATATTGAAGTGATGTTGTTTTAGAATAATCCCAATTTTTAATAATTGTTAATGAATAATAAAAAGCAATTAATAGTAAAACAAATAAAATGACTTGAATAAATAGAAGAACAATAACTTCATTTGATAATAATATATTATTCAATGATTTGTCCATTCTTTATGTTTATAGTATTATCTATAAAATCACAATTATCAAATATTGGGTCGTGTGTTGCAATGATAATTGTTTTATTTAAAGATTTTAATTTTTTCATAACTTCAATAAACTTCAATGAATTATCTAAATCAAGATTTGCTGTTGGTTCATCACAAAGAATAATATTTGGCTGATTAACTAAGGCTCTTGCAATTGCACAACGTTGTTTTTCTCCACCTGATAAATTTGAAATTATTTCTTCTTCTTTATGAGAAATATTTGCTAATTTTAATGCTTCTAAAACTTTTTTGTCAATTTCTTCTTGTGTTAAACCTAAAGGTATTAAAGGTATTGAAACATTGTCTTTTACATTTAGATGATTAAATAAATTATAAGACTGAAAAATAAAACCTAAAGTAGATGCTCTAAAGTCTGAGGCATGCAAATCAGGAAGTTTTGCAATATTCTCATCATTTATTATTACAGATCCAGATGTTGGCTTTGATAGGGCTCCTAGTATTGATAATAAAGTTGATTTACCACTACCACTTATTCCTTTTAGTATTGTGCATGAATAATCATCTATTTCAAAAGAAATATCTTTTAATGCTTGAAATTCTTTTTTTGTTTTATCATTAAATATTTTATTTAAATTATTTACTTTTATCATTTCATACTCTCACTTGGTTCAATTACTGAAACTTTCCAAACAGGAATTAGTACAGCACTTATATAAGGTATTATAAAAAACAGAAATAACATTGATAATATACCCATATCAATATTTGCATCTAAAGGAATTGTATTATTAAGATTTTGGAATCCTAAAAAGATATTATTTAAAATAGGAGCATTAAATAAGAAAACAAAAATATAAGCAAATATTGTTCCTAGAATAAATGACATAAAAGCTAATAAAAATGTTTCTGATATTTTAAGTTTTATTACATCTGTTATACTCCAACCAACAGCTCTTAGTATTCCTATTTCTTTTCTATCAACAGAACTTATCATCGAATATCTTTGATATAAAATCAGAACAAAAGTTATCATAACAATAATAAATAAAATTAAAAAAATGCCACCTTTATAGTTAAATATATTTTCATATAATTTTTCAATATCACTTTTTCTAATTACTCTTATATCTAGATGTTTAAATATTAAATCATTTTTTACTGTACTTCTTTCTAATTCATTTGGAACATTTAAAATAATATCTGTTGATTCATCTTCTGGAATATTTAATATTTCTTTTGCAAGCGATATATCCATTATTATTAAATCATTAGCAATCAAATTTGCACTTTGGGGTAAGTCTTTATATATTGAAATTCTTTTTAATTTTCTATCATTTAAAACAAAATCAAAAGAGTTTTTATATTTAAATTTATTAAAAACTTTTTTAACACCATTTCCAATAATCATAGAATCTTTATCTAAAAATGTAGAAATATCTAAAAGATCTATTAATTTACCAATATCTTTATTTGCTGATTCTTCGAATAAATCAACACCTACAATTGTAAAATAAACATTTGCACTTTCATAATAATACTGACCATAAACTCTTTGTTGTATATTTTTAGCCGCATCTATTTCAGAAAAATCTTCAATCCATGAATTTGGTGTATTTATTATTTTACCTGAGTTTAATCTTTGTATCACAAAGTCACTTTGTGCTTGCAATGTTGTGTTTATATGTTTTTGAATTGAAGAAGAAACAAACATTACTGAAGAAATAATAAATATTATCAGTGTTGAAATAATAAATATTGCAAAATGTTTAGATTTATTTTTAATAATTTGTAAAAATAAAAAATTTAAAAATGTACTAATTTTCATAGGTGAAATTCATATAATTTATTTTTATTTGACTTGGAAAAATTTTATGTGAAAAGTCTTTATATTCTCTAGTTCTTGGTTCATAAAAAGATGTTGAATAATGTATATTTGGTAATTTAGTAATATTACTTATTGTTTTTGTGTAAATTATACTTTTATTTTCTTTTTTTGAATGAATAAATACAAAATAGGAAAAAGTAATAAAAATTAGTGAAATAAAGGATAAAAATGTTTTTGTTAATGTAGTAATATGAAACTCCATGATTTATATAATGTATTTTATCTTTTAATGGTTAAGTGTTAGTTAAAATTATTATTTAATATTTTACATTTCCTACAAAATGCTATGATAATGCATCTAAATTTAATTATAATTTCACAAAATATAAAGTTTTTTATCTATATAATATAATGATAAGAATATAACTAAGGAGAGAATCCATGCCAAATAGAATTCAAATACAAGAGTTAAATATAATTTTAACAAAGAGAAGAGAAGATATTCTTAAAAGTATAGATAATACAAGAAATAATATTGATCAATTAAAATCACAAGAAATTAATGATGAGTTAGATTATGCAGAAGTTTCAAGTGATTCATTTACAGAAGGTATGATTGCAAATCATCAGATTTCAGAATTAAATCAAATTGATGAATCTTTAAAAAAGATTAAAGATGGTAGTTATGGAATTTGCGATATGTGTGGTGTAGTTATTCCATTAGGAAGATTAAAGGCTAAGCCATTTGCTAAGTTTTGTACTGAGTGTAGAGAAGCTTATGAAACAGAAGAAGCTAAAAAACATTAATAAATTATTATAAACAGTTAAGAAAATCTTAACTGTTTATTTAGGTAGTGTTATATAATCTGATTCAAAATAAATTTTATTATCTATTCCAATAACTTTTTCTTCATTATCAAAGTCAAATTCATAAATCTTTTCACTTTCAAAATCATTTGAAATATTAATTAAAAAACCTTGTGATTCTAAAGCATATAAAGAGTCAGAATAAGCTAATGTATAAATCTTTGAGTATTTATATTTCTTTTTAGCAATCTCTTTTAATTGCTCATTTAATTTTATTATCTGACCATCAATTGTAGCAATATAAACATTATTTTTATTTATTATTACATCTCTAATTTCATATTTCTTTGTTATTATTTCTTTTGATGAAATTGAAACTATTTTACTTGATGTTGCTGCAATTAGTGTTTGCGAGTCTTTAATTATATCAATAAATGTAATATTGTTAAATTCACTATTTGGATCAACAGAAATATTTTTTATGATTTGATTTGTTAAAGATGAAACAACAACAATTCTTCCATTTAAACTTGGATATAAAATTAAATTACCCATAAAAAGTGGATTTGTAATTCTTGTATCATTTGCTAAAGATAAAGTTAAATATTCTTTAAATATAGTCTTATTTGTATCAATATTAATTAACTCAATTTTATTATCAGAGTATATTAATGCTAACTTATTGTCTTTTAATGAAGCAGCAACTACTACACCACTTACATCGATTTCTTTTTTACCAAGTAATACTTTATTTTTGTAATTAGTAGCTAAAACTTTTCCATCACTACTAATATTTAAAAAATCAAAATCTTCAGGTAAAGAGATTTTTGATAAACCATTTTTAGTAATAAACTTTCCATCTTCAAGTGTTGCACCTGATCTATTAAATGATTTAATAGATGAAGAGATCTCAGTTTTATTTGCATTGTAATTATCATTAGTATTTTCAGGTTCAAAAAATTTCTTTTCTGAACATCCTGTAAATACTAATAATGCTGTTATTGAAAGTAAAAGATATTTCATAATATTCCTTATTTAGTAAGTAAATGATGTTTTAATAAATTTGATAACTCATAAACTTTTGAAGTATTAGGTATTAAATTAAGTGCAACTTTTGCATCTTTGTATTTACCTTGTTCTGTAAGAATTAAAGCTTTGTTAAAAATAGCAAATTCTTTTAATAAAAAATCATTTTGCATTGATAATGTATTTAATTCATCAACATTTTTATTTTTAAGAGCTTTTTGGTAAGAAGCTAATTCTTTTAAAAATGGAACATTAATTGTAATATCTTTATTTTCTTTTTTTGCTTGTAAATAAATAACTACATCATATAATTTTTGATTTGTTGCTTTTAAACTTTCTAATGCTTCTTTATCACTTGGATTTTGAAGTAAAGTGTCAAATGCTATATTTGCCTTTGTTTTGTTCTCATCTTTAATATAATTATTAACGTTAAAACCAACAACTGCAATAATAATTATTGCTAAAAGAGCAAAGATTAATGCTTTGTATTTTTTATAAATTCTTTCAACTTTAACGAAACCTTCAATGAACTTTTCTTCACTATTTAATTCATCTTTAATAAAATTAACATTCTCTTTCATACTCATATTTAACAACCTTTATTGAAACTAGTTGATATAGTACAAAATTTTTGATAAAACCTTACTTTTATAAATTTTTTTGTATAATATATCTTCATAAATTTTAAAGGTTATATATAAGATGAAGAGATTATTACTATTAACATCAATCACATTATTTTTGTCACAATCACTTTTTGCAAAAGAAGAGATTAAGGAACAAACTAGATTTGAATCACTATCAAAACTTACAAAAGTTATAGGTACTGTTGAAAAATATTACGTAGATGATATTAAACTAGAAGAAATAGTTAATAAATCACTTAAAGGTTTAATGCAAGAACTAGATGCCCATTCTAGTTTTTTAGACAAAAAATCATCAAAAGAAATGAGTATACAAACTAAAGGTGAATTTGGTGGATTAGGTATTACTGTTGGTATGAGAGATTCTGCTTTAACTGTAATTTCACCTATTGATGATACTCCAGCTTTTAAAGCTGGAATTAAATCTTCAGACATTATTTTAAAGATTGATGACAAATCAACTTTAAACATGACTCTTGATGATGCTGTATCTTTAATGAGAGGGAAAGTAAATACTGATATTTACTTAACTATTGTTAGAAAAGGTGAAAGCAAACCATTAAAAATCAAAATTACTAGAGATATTATAAAAATTCAATCTGTATTTTCAAAAACAATTGAAGATGGCAAATACTTATATTTAAGAGTTACAAGTTTTGATAGAAAAGTAACAGAAGGTTTAGAAAAAGCAATTAATAATAATAAAAATGTTGAAGGTATTGTTTTAGATTTAAGAAATAATCCAGGTGGATTATTATCACAAGCAATTGGAGTTGTTGATTTATTCGTTGATGAAGGTGTTATTGTTTCTCAAAAAGGTAGAAATCCACAAGACGAAGAAAAATTTGAAGCAAACTCTTCTAACACAAGTACAAAATTGCCTTTAGTTATTCTTGTAAATGGTGGTTCAGCTTCAGCTTCTGAAATTGTTTCAGGTGCATTGCAAGATCATAAAAGAGGAATCGTTATTGGAGAAAAAACTTTTGGTAAAGGTTCTGTTCAAGCAGTACTTCCAATATCTAAAGATAGAAGTGAAAATATTAAGTTAACAATTGCTAAATATTATTTACCAAGTGGTAGAACAATCCAAGCAAAAGGTGTAACACCAGATGTAATTGCATTTGCCGGTCCTATTACACAAGAAAATGGATCAGAATTCAAAATAAAAGAAGCTGATTTAAAAAAACATCTTAAAGGTGAACTTGATAAAGTAGATAGTAAAAAAGAGAAAAAAGAGAAAATAGATATTAAAAGTAAGAAAACAATTTCAAAAGATGATATTCAAAAAGATAATCAACTTAACACTGGACTTGGAATCTTAAAATCATTAATAATTTTTAATAAATAATAGGAGAATAAATGAAAATAAGTGATATTGTTGCACTTGGTCTTTGGCCAGAATCAAAGAAAACAACATCTCAAAAAGGTATTTCGGAATTAGAAGAGTTAGGATATAACCTATTTTACATTGGTAAAAATGCTGACCTTTATACTTGTCCTGGTGAAGATGCAAAAGTATTATTAGTGAGAAGTGATAGATGTTCTGTTTTTGATATTCCATTAAATCTTGAAATTAACGGAAAAGGTATTTTTCAAACTACAATTTCTAATAATGGTGCGGCTTTTGCTAAAGATGCAGGTATTAGAACAGCAATTTTATCTGAAACAGTTGATCAATCATTATCAATTGCTCCAAGATGTCAACTTATGGAATTATGTAAACCTCTAGAAGCTGAAATTGATGGTGAAGTTGTTCAATTTGAATTTATCTTTAGAAATTATTTAACAGGTTCATTATTTGATGCATGTCAAAATGGTAATGATCCATATGGATTAGAATTATCTTCAGATCTAGCTCAATGGCATAAATTTGAAACACCAATTTTTACACCAACAACTAAAGGGATTAAAGATGAACCTTTAAATTCTTTAGAAGTTAGAAAAACTTTTTCAGAAATTATTTCTAGTTTAGAAAACTTATTTAAAAACTTTACTAAGTATGCTCAAGATAATGGAATTATTATTGTTGATACTAAATTAGAGATATTTGTTAGTGCAAATGGAGAATGGGTTCTTGGTGATGAAGTATTAACACCAGAAAGTTCAAGATTTATTTCAAAAGAAGATTTTGATGCTGCTAATTATATTTCAATGGATAAACAAATTCTTAGAGATTTTGGAAAAGCTAATAATTGGAAAGAGAAATCAAAAGAGTTAAACGCTGGTGAAAAATTAGCTGTTGAAGTTCCAAATTCTATTAAAAATGGAATTCTAGAAGGATACAAAACTATTTTAGATAGATTAGGTAAATAGTTTTATACGAAAACATTCGTGTTTTCTTTAGTCTAAACTGCTAAAGGTGGTTTTAGATATAATCGCAAAAAATTAAATTGAAGGTAATAAATGAAAGCAATTGTAAATGTAGGATTAAAACAAGGTGTACTTGATGATCAAGGTAAAGCTACTCATCATGCATTAGATACTTTAGGATTTAGTGAAGTAATTAAAGATGTAAGAATTGGTAAACAAATCATAATGGAATTAAACTCTTCAAATGAAGCTGATGCTAAAGATGAAGTTGTAAAAATGTGTGAAAAACTTCTTGCAAATACTGTTATTGAAGATTACGATATCGAAATAGTAGGTTAATATGAAAGTTTCAGTATTACAATTTCCAGGAACAAACTGTGAGTACGATACACAGTATGCTTTTGAAAAATTAGGTGCCGAAGTTGAAATTGTTTGGCATAAAGAAAAAAATATTCCTTCAGATACTGATCTTTTAGTTATTCCTGGCGGATTTTCTTATGGTGATTATTTAAGATCTGGTGCTATTGCTAGATTTGCAAATATCATGGATTCGGTTCAAGAATATGCTGCTAAAGGTGGTAAAATCTTAGGAATATGTAATGGATTTCAAATTCTTTTAGAAGCTGGTTTATTACCAGGTGCTATGAAAAGAAATGATTCATTACATTTTATATCTAAATATCAAACATTAAAAGTAATTAATAATGATAATACATTTTTATCTTTATTAAAAACTGATGATGTTTTAAATATTCCAGTTGCTCATCATGATGGTAACTATTTTATTGATAATGCAGGATTAAAAGATTTAGAAGAAAATGATCAAATTCTTTTAAAATACTGTGAAAAAAATGGTGAAACAAAGAATTTAAATGGTTCTGTTTCAAATATCGCTGGTATTTGTAACAAAGAAAAAAATGTATTTGGTTTAATGCCTCATCCAGAACGAGCAATGGAAGAACTTCTTGGTTGTGATGATGGAGTTAATATGCTAAAAGGTTTTTTACAATAAAAAGATAGGGTTTTCCTATCTTTTTTATATAGAAGAAGAAAATGAAAAAACTATTAATTTTAATTTTAGCTCATATTTTTTTATCAATTAATATTTATGCAGCTAAAAATATATATTTATCTTATTTAAAAGTCCCAGAGCAAGTTTATAATAATCAAAGATTCGAAGTTGTTATTAAGGCTTTGATTACAACTCCTACTACAATTGATAATATTAGTACATCTTTTTTTGATTCAAATAGTATTGATGTTTTAAACCCTGATAGCAAGTGGGTTAAAGTATCAAATAATAACTATGAAAATAGATACTATTTTAAGTCAATTACTAGCAATTTTAAATTACCTGATTTTGTTGTTAATCTAACAGAAGACGAAGAAATCCTTGAAACAAGTATTTTATCTTCAGTAAAAATAAAATATCTAAATATTGCAAGTAATGATAAAAGGTTTTCTAATGTTATTGCCAAAAGTCTTAATATTAAGGCTTTTAAAACAAAACAATATAATAATAAAGAATCTTTGACAATTGTCGATATAGATGGTATTGATTCAAATTTAGAAGATTTTAATTTAAAAGATATTCAAGATCAAGGTATATCAAAAATCGTAGATAATTATCCTGAACAAAATTTGATTTATTATTTTGTAATGCCTGTACATAAAAAGAAAATTGTTTTTAATTACTATAACACAGATAAAAAAAGTTTTGAACAAATTATAGTACCTTTAATTTTACAAAATGAATTAGTTAGTACTCAAACAGATTTAAACCCAAATAATTCAAATTTTGAAAAATATAAAAAGATAGCATTATTGATAGTTTTACTTATATCTATAGTTTTATTTATTTGGAAAAGGAATAAAGTTTATTTAATAGTTTCTTTAATTTTATTAATTGTTACGATTTTATATCTAATGCCTAATAAAATTGGAATTGTTAAAAAAGATTCATTTATTTATATTTTGCCTACAAAAAATTCTACAGTATTTTTTAAACTAGAAAAAGAACAAAGAGTTGAAGTATTAAATAAAAAGAAAAATTTTATTAAAGTAATGGGAATTAACAATAAATTTATTGGTTGGGTAAAGGAAGAGAATTTTGGAAAGAATTAGAGGGATTATTCTTGTAATGCAGTTTTCAATTACAGTAGCTTTTACTGTTCTTGCAATGTACTTATTTAGAAATCATACACATAAGATTATAAAGTTTTGGATGAAATTTCAAATAAAATTTCTTGGAATAAAGCTAGAGACAGTTGGACATATTGATGAGTCATGTGATATGTTATTGATGAATCACCAATCGTTATTAGACATTATTGTTCTTGAGCATCTTCATAATAGAGATATAGCTTGGGTTGCAAAAAAAGAAATATCAGATCTTTTTTTCTTTGGACATATTATTAAAGCTCCAAGAATGATTTCAGTTGATAGAGAAAATAAGGCTGGAATAATTTCTTTATTAAAAGATGTAAAAGATAGATTGGGGAAAGGTCGTCCAATTGCAATGTTTCCAGAAGGTACAAGATCTGATGGTTCTAAAATTTTAAAGTTTAAAGCTGGTGCAAAAATGGTTGCAAATAAGTTTTCTTTAAAAATACAACCTGTTCTTTTATTTAATACTAGAAATATTGTTGATTCAAAAAACTTAAAAGCAACACCTGGAGTTGTTAAAGTTATTTACTTAGATCCAGTACAAGCTAATAAAGGTACTACTTGGTTTGAGGATTTAGAAAAAGATATGAAAAAAAAATTTGATGCTGAGTTAAGTGAGCATGTCGCTTAGTTGGCAAACTATTTTAGCAATTGGCTGTGGAGGCTTTCTTGGTGCTATTGCTAGAGCTTATAGTGTACATATTGCAAATAGATATGTACCTCTAGAGTTTCCTTTGGGAATTTTATTTGTAAACATACTAGGTTCTTTTTTAATTGGTATATTATTTGCATATTTTGCAAATTATAATCTATCTACAACTTTAAAGTCATTTTTAACTACAGGTTTTTTAGGTGCCTTTACTACTTATTCTACTTTTGCAATTGAATCTTATTTGCTTTTTGGAACATCAATATATTTAGCAATAACAAATATTATTTTAAACCTATTTGGTACAATAATTGCTGCAGGTTCTGGATATAAATTACTACATTACTTTCTAAAATAAATACCTCAAAAATTTTAAGCATTAAAAAGTTATAATAAAAGAAAAATATATAAGGATATATCATGGGTATGCCAGGTGGTATGGAATGGATATTAATCGCACTAGTAGTATTGTTGTTATTCGGAGGTAAAAAAATTCCTGAATTAGCAAAAGGTTTAGGTTCTGGGATTAAAAACTTCAAAAAAGCAATTAAAGAAGATGAGGAATCAGAAGTAGCTGATAAGTCTAAAGCTGATGAGATTGAAAAAAAAGCTGAAGATAACACTAAAACTGAAGATAAAAACGAAAAAACAACTGTATAAGAGTGGAATTTGCAAAATTTAGTTAAAAAAAATATTGAAGATATATTAGAAACAAGTTTAGTACTTGAAAAACCAAAAGATATTTCTCTTGGACATTATGCAACTCCTGTTGCTTTTTCTCTTGCAAAAGAGTTAAGAAAATCACCAATGATTATTGCAGATGAATTAGCATCAAAATTTACTGATTGTGATATGTTTGAAAAAGTTGAGGCTGTTAAAGGTTTTATTAATTTCAAATTATCAAATTCTTTTTTAGAGTCATTAGTTAATGATGCTTTATCAAATAATAGTGATTATTGTAAAGAAGAGAATAAAAATAATAAGATTTTATTAGAGTATGTATCAGCTAACCCTACAGGACCTTTACATATAGGTCATGCAAGAGGTGCTATTCAAGGTGATGCAATTGCAAGAGTTGGTAGACATTTAGGATATGATGTAACTACAGAATATTATATAAATGATGCTGGTTCTCAAATGGATATGTTAGGTTTATCTGTATGTCTTGCTGCAAAAGAATTTTTATTTAATGAAGATGTTGTATACCCAGAATCATATTATAGAGGTGATTACTTACTGGATATTGCAAATAGTGTAATTGAAAAGTTTGGAAAAGAAGTAATTTATGATGAATCTAAATATAAAGAAATTGCATTTTTTGCAAAAGATTTAGTTATGGATATTATTGTAAAAGATTTAGCTGATTTAAAAATAAATTTTAATGAGTTTGTTTCTGAAAAATCTTTATATTCATCTTGGGATGAAACTAGAGATGTATTAGAAAAAAACGATTCTTTATATACAAAAGATGATAAAGTTTGGATTAGATCAACTCAAGTTGGAGATGATGTAGATAGAGTTGTTGTAAGAGATAATGGAATACCTACTTATTTAGCAGGTGATATAATTTATCATAAAAATAAATATGATAGAGGTTTTGATGAGTATATTAATATTTGGGGTGCAGATCACCACGGATATATTACTAGAGTTAAAGCTGCAATTGAATTTTTAGGAAATGACTCTTCTAAATTAGAAATTATTTTATCTCAAATGGTTTCACTTTTAAAAGCTGGTGAACCATATAAAATGTCAAAAAGAGCTGGTAATGTGATTTTAATGTCAGATATTACAGCAGAAATTGGTTCTGATGCTTTAAGGTTTGTTTTTTTAACTAAAAAATCAGATACTCATTTAGAATTTGATTTAGATAGATTAACAAATCAAGATTCATCGAATCCTATATTTTATATTAACTATTCACATGCTAGAATAAATCAAGTATTTAAAAAAGCTGAATTATCTTTTGAAGATGTTAAAAATGAAAGTTTTGATACATTAAATCAAGATGGTTTAAACTTAATTTATGAATCTTTATTATTAGGTTCAATATTAAATGAAGCATTTGCTAAAAGAGATATGCAAAAAATTACTGATTATTTATATTCTCTTGCAGGTTCTATTCACAGATTTTATAGTGAACATAAAATTGTTGGTTCAGCTGAACAAAACATGTACTTAAAAGTATTAAGTATTTCATCTCTAAGGATTAGAACTGGATTAGATTTATTGG